>VOFC01006118.1_pt1 | contig 148352 bp, 186 predicted proteins | sample 5384161 | NCBI WGS metagenome assembly VOFC01 (sample SAMN12384722, study PRJNA508395) | human gut metagenome | isolation source: healthy gut B | host: Homo sapiens | reverse complement strand
AAGATGGCCGGGTGCACATGCGCCCGTTGGAGTGAAAGGGAAGTCATGGACTACCGCATATCAGCCCAAGAGGTGCTCGACAACATCGGTGGCGCCGACAACGTTGTTTCGGCCGCGCACTGCGCCACGCGTCTGCGCCTTGTGATTGCCGATAACGCCAAGGTCGACAAGGAGGCCCTCGAGAATATCGACGGCGCCAAGGGCGTCTTTGAGGCCCAGGGCCAGCTCCAGATTATTTTTGGCACCGGCACCGTCAACAAGGTCTACGACGAGTTCATTGCGCTCAGCGGCGTCGAGGCTGCCACCAAGGCCGAGGTCAGAGGGCAGCGGCGCAGCAGCAGAACATCTTTATGCGTGCCATTAAGGTGCTCGGTGACGTCTTTGTCCCCATCATCCCCGCCATCGTGGCTTCCGGGCCTGCTGCTGGGCATTATGAGCGCCTCAACTTTATGGCCTCCAACGGCTTTATCGCTCGACACCAATAACTTTATTTATAAGATTGCCGACCTGGTCTGGCACGTCTTTTGGCATTCTGCAGATCCTGATCGGTTACTCCGCCGCTAAGGCCTTTGGCGCCAACCCGTATCTGGGTGCCGTCGTCGGTGGTGCGTTCATCAACTCCTCGTTGCAGAGCGCCTACACGGTTGCCTCCGAGGGCGTGCAGACCATGGTCACCGTCATCCCCGGCGTCTACAGCTTTTTGAGTGGGTCGGCTATCAGGGCCGTGATCTCCCATCGTCATCGCCTGCGCAATTCTGGCCTTCCTCGAGAAGCGCCTGCACAAGATCGTTCCCGAGATGTTCGACCTCTTTGTGACTCCGCTCGTCTCGGTGTTCGTGACCGTGCTCGTGACGCTCGTTGCCGTCGGCCCCATCTTTGTCTGGGCTGAGAACGCCATCCTCGGTCTGGATTCAGGCCCTGCTGACCCTGCCCTTCGGCATCGGTTCCTTTTATCGTCGGCCTGTTCTATGCCCCCACGGTCGTTACCGGTATCCACCAGATGTACACCGCCATCGACCTGGGCCAGCTCGCCCAGTACGGCGTGACCTACTGGCTGCCCATCGCCAGCGCTGCAAACATCGCCCAGGGTGGCGCAGCGCTTGCCGTTGCCTTTAAGACCCGCGATGCCAAGATTAAGGGCTTGGCGCTTCCCTTCGGCTCTGTCCGCCTTCATGGGTATTACCGAGCCTGCCATCTTCGGCGTGAACCTGCGTTTCTTTAAGCCCTTCATCGCCGGCTGCATCGGCGGCGGTTGCGGTGGTGCCCCTGGTCTGCGCGCTCACCTCGCTTGCCGCTTTCCGGCACCGGCGTTACCGGCATCTTCGGTATCCTGCTGTGCCTGGCCCAGCCCGTGCAGTACGCGATCATGTTCGCGGTCGCCGCGCTGGTTTCCTTTGGCGTCTCGTTTGTCCTGTACAAGGACGACCCAAAGGGCTTCCGAGCAGGCCTAAGAGCTTTTTGATTGAGGGGTGCCTGCGGGTTGTATGCTCGCTGGCGTTTCCCGTATCCGGTGCCGATCTCTGGTGCCTTGTTACTTTCGATCCGGTTAGGACTTTTATATGTCTAATGCACTTGGTCGCGACCTTGCAAAGCTGGTTGCCGCTGTTGACGCCGCCGCCTCTGAGTGCGGTCATGGCGCATATGGCCAGCGCTTCCATATTATGCCGCCGGCGGGCTGGCTCAACGACCCTAACGGTCTTTGCCAAGCGGGCGGCGTGTTTCACGCGTACTTCCAGTATGCCCGTTTGATGTGAACGGCGGCGTAAAGATGTGGGGCCATGCCACAAGTCGCGACCTTATGACGTGGGACTACGTTGGCGCTCCGCTGCTGCCCGACGAGCCGTTCGATTGCCATGGCGTGTATTCAGGGCTCCGCGCTTGCCGAGGACGGTCGCATTCGCGTGCTGTACACAGGCAATGTGAAGCTATCCGATGCGGATGGGACGTACGACTACGTCAATACCGGCCGTCGTAGCCGATACCGTCTATGTGGAGAGCGCCGACGGTCAGGCGTTCGGGAGTTCGCCAAAAGCGTGTGGTGCTGGCTTCCGAGGATTATCCCGAGGATTTGACCTGCCATGTGCGCGATCCCAGGTATGGCGTGACGCGGACGGGCGTTATCACATGGTGCTGGGTGCTCGTCGTCGCGTGGATGGGCCGCATGTCGAGAGCCGTTTTTGTGCGATGCACGGCGAGGGTGCCGGGCGCGACGTGGGTGAGATCCTGGTGTATGGCTCGGCCGATATGCTGAGCTGGAGCTCGAAAGCCGTGTGTCTACGCCCGAGCGTTTTGGCTTTATGGGGAGTGCCCGGGATACCTTGAGCTTGAGTCGGATGGCGGTGTGCCGGCGAAGTGGGTCCTTCTCGCCCCAGGGCCTCGAGGGCGGTCGTTGGGACCGCGGCAATGTGTGCAGCGGGTTGGCATGCCTGTAACGGGCGACATTACGGGCGGCAATGACGCTTATGAGCTTGGCGAGTTCCGCCTGTGGGATGCCGGTTTTGACTTCTATGCTCCGCAGGAGTTCACGGCCGAGGACGGTCGCCACATTCTGATTGGCTGGATGGGCATGCCCGATGAGCGACCTATGGCAACGCACCCACCGTGGTGTGCGGCTGGCAGCACTGCATGACGGTGCCGCGTGAGCTTACGGCCGGTGCAGGCGGCGTGGTGCTGCAGCAGCCGGCGCGCGAGATTGAGCACCATTATGCCTCGGTGCGTGTGGGGAAGACTCGTTGGAGGTTGCCGGTGATACCTGCTTTGACGTTGTTGTTGACGGTGTCGAAGGCGCGTTTACCGCGACCGTTGATGGCGAGCTCAAGGCTGGCGTTTATGCCTGCCGAGGGTGAACTGCCCTCGCACTTTGAGATGCGATTTACCGATGAGGGCCGCGCTTCTGCCAGCTGCGGTCGTACCGTGCGCTGGGAGCCCGTCGACGAGGTTCGTAACGTGCGCATTGTTGGCGATGTCTCGTCGGTCGAGGTGTTTGGAACGATGGCGCGCTCGTGTTCTCGACGCGCATCTATCCCGAGGCCTATGGTGTGACCGTTGACGCCCGGGTGCGAGCGTGAACTATCACACGCCAACATTCTAGGGCGTTTCGTCGCATATCGGCGCTATACTGCAGCCGTTGCCCACGATGGGAACACCCGTATCGTGGGTTTTTGCTTATGAAGGGACAGTGCCTTTGGATGTACGGCAGCTAGAAGAGTCCTGGGCTGCAAGGGCCGGCGCGCGTGAGGCGCGTCGCACGTGCCGGCGGCGCTGTCGCTGCTGGGGATTGTGCGTCCCAGCGATCGCCTGGTCGTGTTTGCCGATGACTTTGCCGATGCGTTTGCGCGCGGCTTTGATGCCTGCGACGTTGTGCTCGTGGGGGAGCCGTCGGTTGCGGCGTTTACCGCCGCGTCCGAGGGCTTTGATGCTTCGTTTGATGCTGGCGGGTCGCATCTGTGGTGGTTCGTCAATTCCATCGGCGGGTTTGGCCTACGTGTGCCCGATCTGCGTGCGCTGGGTCGGGCGGCGCGTGAGGCCCGTGCGTTGCTCGTGGTGGATAACACCGTGGCGCCGTCTTTGGGTGCGATCCGCTGCGTTTGGGTGCCGTCCTGTCGCTCGAGGCACTCGACCGTGTGTACCGGCGTTGCGCCGCGCAAGCTCGTCGCCGCTTCGGTGGCGCGCTCGCAGCTCAAGCGCCATCGTGTGGATGCCGCGGCTGAGTGTGCGCATGCGCTTCTTGCGGATTGCGGTGCGTCTGCACTCGACCTTTCTGCTAATGAGGCTTGCATGCTGGAGCGGGGGCTGTCTTCGCTCGACGCTCGCATGCAGGCCCACTTCGACCGCGCCCGTGCGCTGGCCGAGTATCTGGCCGCCAACGAGATGGTACGCAACGTGCGCTATCCCGGCTGACCTCGCATCCCGACCATGCGGTTGCAACGGGAATCCTCGAGCACGGCTTTGGCCCGGCAGTTGAGTTTGACCTTATCGAGCGAAGTGCTGGTGAGCTGTTCGACACATTGCCGGGGGAGTTCCGCACGTCGCCCGCCGGCGGCTCAGCAACGCGCCTTTCGGCCCCGCGCGGTAAGCGGGGGAGCGCCATCCGCCTCTTCGCCGGCACCGACGACCCTCTGCAGGTGGCTGCCACTCTCGATAACGCCCTTCGCAAGTAGCTAATCGGGGTCTGTGTCGAAAACGGCCTATTTACTACGTTTAAGCGGGGTCGACCACACCCGCCTATTTTGAAAATTACCAAGCTGTTTACCAGCGGTTTTATTTTCATAATGTCCGGTATGGTCGTGGGTGTTCAACTAAACGTAGTAGATGGGCCCGTTTTGTGGCGCGAGCCTCAACCCGAGGGCGCTGTGGGCTAAAAACCGCCTAAAAAGGACTACTTTGCGTTGATGCTGGCGATGAGGGCGTCGGCTTTGGTGGCGATGACGTTGTTGATGTCGGTCTGCAGCTCCTCGTAGACCGCTATGGCTCGCTCGCCGGCGGGGGTGAGGGTGGATCCGCGGGCTCCGTCGCGCTCGATGAGCTTGCAGCCCAGCTGTCCTTCAGCCTCATTCACAATGCGCCAGGCCTTGAATACGCCATGCCCATGCTCTTAGCGGCACGGTTGAGCGAGTGCTCGCGGGCGATACCTTGCAGCAGCAAGACGCAGCCGTGTCCAAACACGCCCGGCAGATCTCTGTCGCACGCTTGAATGACTAACTTCGCCGTCGTCTTGTACTCCATACGCTCCACGTCTCCCCGCTAAAGTGTTTGCTGGGCAAACGCAAAGCCTGCGTCAAACCCTCGTGTGCTCTTCTTAAATCATGCATTGTAGCAGTCAAAGTGCGTTAAGATACTTCCCCAGTATTGGGCGCCCAAGGTTGGGCTGGGTCCTACGAGGCCTGCAGCCGACCCGTCGCATGGAAAAAAGGAGAAACATGGCTACGTTCTTTCCCGGTGAGTCCCACACGTTTTCGGAGTATCTGCTGGTCCCTGGTTACTCGTCCTCGCAGTGCATCCCCCAACAACGTCTCTCAAGACGCCGCTGACCCGCTTTAAGCGCGGTGAGAAGCCGGCAATCACCCTGAACATCCCCATGGTTTCCGCCATCATGCAGTCCGTCTCGGGCGTCGATATGGGTGTCGCGCTCGCTACCGAGGGTGGCCTGTCCTTCATTTACGGTTCCCAGAGCGCCGAGTCCGGAGGCCGCTATGGTCAAGGCCGTCAAGGATCACAAGGCCGGTTTCGTTCAGTCCGATTCCACGCTGACCCCCGACATGACCATGGAGCAGGTCATCGAGCTCAAGGAGAAGACCGGTCACTCCACCATGCCGGTTACCGACGACGGCACTCCCAAGGGTAAGCTCCTGGGTATCGTCACCAGCCGTGACTATCGCCCCAGCCGCGATGACCACCAGACGAAGGTCTCCGAGTTCATGACCCGCGTGAGCAGCTCATCGTGGGCGACAAGAACATCAGCCTCAAGGTCGCTAACGACGTCATCTGGGACAACAAGCTCAACGCCCTGCCCATCGTCGACGACAACGATCACCTGATGGGCATCGTCTTCCGCAAGGACTACGACAGCCACAAGACCAACCCTAACGAGCTGCTCGATGGCGATAAGCGCTACATGGTCGGCGCCGGTATCAACACCCGCGACTATGCCGAGCGTGTGCCGCGCCCTCATCGAGGCTGGCGCCGATGTCCTATGCATCGACTCTTCCGAGGGCTTCAGCGAGTGGCAGAAGCGCACCATTGAGTGGATTCGCGCTAACTACGGCGAGGACGTCAAGGTCGGTGCCGGCAACGTTGTCGACGCCGAGGGCTTCCGCTTCCTGGCCGACTGCGGTGCCGACTTTATCAAGGTCGGTATCGGCGGCGGTTCCATCTGCATTACCCGTGAGACCAAGGGCATCGGCCGTGGCCAGGCCACCGCGCTGATCGACGTCTGCCGCGCTCGCGACGAGTACTACGAGGAGACCGGTGTCTACGTGCCCGTGTGCTCCGACGGCGGCATCGTCTACGACTACCACATGACGCTCGCCCTTGCCATGGGTGCCGACTTTATGATGCTGGGCCGCTACTTCGCCCGCTTTGACGAGAGCCCGACCGAGCGCGTCAACGTCAACGGCCAGTACATGAAGGAGTACTGGGGCGAGGGTTCTGCGCGTGCCCGCAACTGGCAGCGTTACGACCTGGGCGGCGCCGCGAAGCTCAGCTTCGTCGAGGGCGTCGACTCCTACGTTCCCTACGCAGGTTCCCTCAAGGACGGCGTGGGCGGCACTCTCTACAAGGTAAAGTCCACGATGTGCAACTGCGGCGCCCTCTCGATCCCCGAGCTCCAGGAAAAGGCGCGCCTGACGCTGGTCAGCTCCACCTCCATCGTCGAAGGCGGCGCCCATGACGTAGTCGTCAAGGACTCCCAGCAGAGCGTCAGCTACCGCTAAGCGGCTTTCCTAAGCACCGCACCTTGCCGTTCAAACCGTCGCTCGCGTACCAAAGTACGCGTCGCTCCTCTTTCACGGCAATCTACGGCACTTAGAAAACCCGACCACGCTTGGGCGGGTAACAATTAGCGGTTGATTCTCAACCACGTTATTTAGATAAAGCGAGATGCCCGCAAGTCGCAGGCATCTCGCTTGTCGTATTTGCTATCATCATTCAAGTCAACCCTTAGGGTCGGGCGGCTTTAGCTTTGCTCGCTACAAGTTCCGCACGCAAAGAAGAGCACTAAATGTGCTCTTCGTCTTGCGCAGGACTGTCCGCAGTAGCGAATAAAGCTAAGCCGACCGACCCCAGCTAAGATTAAAGGAGCTGATATGTGCGATTGCACACATCATAAGGACGAGATTCCTGTCTACGACGCGCAGGCCATTGAGTCCAGGTGGATGAAGGCTTGGGAGGACTCCAACCTCTTTGCCGTCGACACCGACGACGGCAAGCCCAAGAAGTACGTGCTCGAGATGTTCCCGTATCCGTCGGGCGACCTGCACATGGGCCACGCGCGCAACTACACCATCGGCGATGCCATGGCCCGTCAGGCCCGCATGCGCGGCTATGACGTGCTGCACCCCATTGGCTTCGACGCCTTTGGTTTGCCCGCCGAGAACGCCGCCATCAAGCACAACACGCAGGCTGCCGCCTGGACGTATAAGAACATGGACCAGGCACTCGCCACGATGAAGCGCATGGGTTTCTCCTACGATCTGATCGCATGGTCAAGACCTGCAGCCCCGACTACTACCGCTGGGGTCAGTGGATCTTTGAGAAGCTGTGGGAAAGGGCCTGGTCTACCGTAAGAAGAACCCGGTCAACTGGTGCCCCACCTGTAAGACCGTTCTGGCCAACGAGCAGGTCACCGAGGGCAAGTGCTGGCGCTGCGGCACCGAGCCCGAGAAGCGCGACCTAGAGCAGTGGTACTTCAAGATTACCGAGTACTCTCAGGAGCTGCTCGACGATTTGGAGAAGCTCCCCGGCTGGCCCGAGCGCGTCAAGCAGATGCAGGCTAACTGGATTGGTCGCTCCGAGGGCGCCGAGGTCGACTTTACCCCTGTGCGACCAGGATGGCGAGCCCATCGAGGGCGATGAGGGCAAGATCACCGTCTTCACCACGCGTGCCGATACCCTTTTTGGCGTCTCCTTCTTTGTCCTGGCTCCCGAGTACGCCGGCCTGCACGAGCTCGTCGAGGGTACGGAGTACGAGGAGGCCGTCACCAAGATCGTCGAGGACTCCAAGCATATCTGCCGTCGAGCGTGCCCAGGGCACTCTCGAGAAGCATGGTGCCTTCACCGGCCGCTACGTGGTAAACCCCGTCAACGGCGAGCAGGTGCCCGTGTGGGTGGCCGACTACGTGGTGGCCGACTACGGCACCGGTGCGGTCATGGCCGTGCCGTGCGGCGACCAGCGCGACTTCGAGTTCGCCCGCAAGTACGACCTGCCGATCGTGCCGATCATCCTGGACGATGACGACCGTGCTGCCGTCGAGGCCAGCGGTGAGACCATCGATACCTTCCATGCCGAGACCGTCGACTGGGACTGCGCCCACGCTGCTGAGGGCACGCTCGTCCAGTCCGGCAAGTACACCGGCATGCGCGGCGGTAAGCACTCCGAAGGCGAGGCTGCCATCGTGGCCGACCTCGAGGCCATGGGCTGCGGTCGTCGCAAGGTCGAGTTCCGTCTGCGCGACTGGCTCATCAGCCGCCAGCGCTATTGGGGCAACCCCATCCCGGCCATCCACTGCGAGCACTGCGGCATCGTGCCCGTGCCCGAGGACCAGCTGCCGGTGACGCTTCCCGAGAACCTGGACCTGGGCGCCGGCGAGACCCTTGCCGAGTGCAAGGAGTTCTACGAGACCACCTGCCCGGTCTGCGGTCGTCCGGCCAAGCGCGAGACCGATACCATGGACACCTTCACCTGCTCTAGCTGGTATTACATGCGTTATACCGATCCGCACAACACCGAGCTGCCCTTCTCCCGCGAGGCCGCCGACCGTTGGATGCCCGTCGATAACTACATCGGCGGCATCGAGCACGCTATTCTGCACCTGCTCTACAGCCGCTTCTTTACCAAGGTGCTGCGCGACTTTGGCCTGCTCGACTTCGACGAGCCCTTCACGAACCTGCTGTGCCAGGGCATGGTCAAGGACGAGAACGGCGACACCATGTCCAAGTCCAAGGGCAATGTCGTGCCCCCGAGCTCGGTTATCGAGCCCTACGGCGCGGACACCATGCGTCTGGCGATCCTGTTTATCGCCCCGCCCGAGAAGGACTTCGACTGGGATCCCAAGGCCGTTGAGGGCGCCAACCGCTTCATCAAGCGCGCCTGGCGTATCGTTTGGCAGCTCGTCCAGTCCGGCGACGCAAACGTGGCCTTTGACAAGTCCGCGCTCGACGAGGTTGCGATGAAGCTCTATCGCGAGCGTCACCGCACCATCGCCAAGTGCACTGAGGACTTCGATCGCGGCCAGTTCAACACCGCGATCTCGGCCGTCATGGAGCTCGTCAACGCGGCGAGCGCCTACCTCAATGCCACCGAGGGTACCGCCCGCGACAAGGCGCTGTGCTACGGCGTGGCTAAGGATATCGTGAGCGTCCTTGCCCCCATCTGCCCGTTTTGGGCCGACGAGCTGTGGCACGAGGCCCTCGGCTGCGAGGGCAACGCCTACACCGCCGCCTGGCCCGAGTTCGACCTGGCCGAGTCCGTTGAGGACACGGTGCAGATCGTGGTCCAGGTGCTCGGCAAGGTCCGCGGCCGCGTCGACGTTGCCCGCGATGCCTCCAATGAGGATATGCAGGCTGCCGCCGAGGCCGCCGTCACCAAGTGGCTCGAGGGCAAGACAGTCGTCAAGGCCATCTGCGTGCCCGGCAAGCTGGTCAACCTGGTGGTCAAGTAAGCACTGCGCGCTTAACTGACGCACAAAGACGAGGGGCGATCCGGTTGGGTCGTCCTCGTTTTGCTATGTATGGCGCGCGTTTCTGCCTAGTTGCCTTTCGGCCAATTGTCCTATTCTTATGGAGAAGCGCGGCGCCAGTGTGCGCACGCTGGACCTGTTCAGGTTCGTACTGTGCTTGCACGTTTCCGCAGCTATTGGTATAGTTTGCTTGCAAATGAAGTTGTAATTGAAAGAAGTGGGGTTTCGGCCCCGCTTCTTTTTTGTATGGATGGAGGTGCCGCAATGGTCAAGACCAAGACCGAGCAGGCGATCATCGACGCGCTCGAGGCTGTCGCTCCCCAGCACGATATCGACATCGTCGACGTCGAGCTCGTGGGTGCCACCAAGGCCCCCTGCGTGCGCGTGCGTATCGAGGGTGCCGAGGGTCAGAGCCTGTCGCTCAACGACGTCACGGCCAACACCAAGTGGGTCGGCGACGTGATTGAGGAGCTCGACCCCATCTCTTCGAGCTATACGCTCGAGGTGTCGAGCCCGGGGATGGCGCGCCCGCTGCGCCGCCCGAGTGACTTTGCCCGCTTTGTGGGCGAGAACTGCGAGCTCACCTCCACCGCCACCGAGGGCCGTCGTAAGTACACCGGCAAGATTGCCGCCGCGACCGAGACGAACGTGACCCTCGAGCTCGAGGACGGCGAGTCCGTTACCCTCGATTTTTCTGATGTTAAAAAGTGCAAGTTGAAGCCCTCCTACGACTTCAAGCCCGCGAAGGAAGGAAAGTAAGATGGCAGCATCCGACATGATGTCCGCCCTGATGGAGCTTTGCCAGGAGAAGCACATCGACCAGCTCTACCTGATCGACCGCCTGGAGCAGTCGCTCGCCAAGAGCTATGCCGAGATCCTGCATCTTGAGTGGGGCGCCAAGGTGACCATCGACCGCACCACCGGCAAGATTTATGTCTACCGCCTGGAGCCGATCGACGATTCCATGGACGAGGAGGGCAACTTCACCGAGTTCGAGGAGATCGACGTCACCCCCAAGAACACGAGCCGCATCGCCGCCCAGCACGCCAAGGCCGAGATCAACGCCATCGTGCGTAACTCCGCCCGCGAGCAGATCTACGAGGAGTTCTCCGGCCGCATCGGTGATCTCATCAGCGGTACCGTTCTGCAGTCCACGCCCGACTTCACGATCGTCAAGATCCGCGAGGGCGTCGAGGCCGAGCTGCCGCACTTCGATCAGCGTCGTTACGAGAACGAGCGCAACGAGCGTCCGATGGGCGAGCGCTACCTGCACAACCAGCACATCAAGGCCGTGATCATCGACGTTCGCGACCCTAACTCCAACCTGCAGCCGGTTCGTGGCGAGCACAGCCGTCCGCCGATTGTTATCTCCCCTGTACCCACCCCCGAGCTCATGCGTCGTCTGTTTGAGCAGGAGGTGCCCGAGATCTATGAGGGCACCGTCCAGATCAAGTCGATCGCCCGCGAGCCCGGCCAGCGCTCCAAGGTCGCCGTCCATTCGCTCGACGATCGTCTGGATCCCGTGGGCGCCTGCGTCGGCCCCAAGGGCAGCCGTGTTCGCGCTGTCGTGGGCGAGCTCCGCGGCGAGCGCGTCGACGTCATCCTGTGGGATGCCGATCCGGCCGTCTACGTCGCCAACGCCCTGTCGCCCGCCAAGGTCACCCGCGTCCTCATCGACGAGGAGAAGGCCTACGCCGGCGTCATCGTGCCCGACGACCAGCTGTCCCTCGCCATCGGCAAGGAGGGCCAGAACGCCCGCCTCGCCGCGCGCCTGACCGGCTGGCACATCGACATCAAGTCCGAGACGCTTGCCGCCGACATCCTCAAGAACGTTCCCGTTCACGAGGAGCCCGCCGCCGACCTGATCGGTGACGAGGAGGACGAGGACGTCCGCCGCTGCGAGTACGTGTCCGAGGACGGCATCCAGTGCCGCAACCAGGCCCGTCCCGGCTCCCGTTTCTGCGGTGTCCACGACACCGACGCCTTCGATGATGCGGAGGACCTGATCTAGCGCGCGGTCGCGCCGGACAGGTTCCGGCGCATATCCCACGCTCGTTCAGTCTCTAGGCACCCAAGGTGCCAGAAAGGGTAGGTGAAGTCATATGGCAAAGTCCGTGTGTCCACCCTGGCCAAAGAGTTCGGCATGACCTCCAAGGAACTGATGGGTCATCTCGCCGATATGAAGATTCCCGCTAAGTCCGCTTCCTCCGCTCTGGAGGACGCCTATGTCGCCATGGTTCGTAAGCAGCTCGCCTCGGTGATCGAGGCCCGCGCCAAGGAAGTCGAGGCCGCCAAGCAGGCCGAGGAGCAGGCGGCTGCCGCCGAGGAGGCCGCACGCGCCGCCGAGGCAGAGCGCGAGCGCATCGCCGCCGAGAAGGCACGCGAGGAGGAGGAGCGCCGCCAGTTCGCCGCTGCCCAGGCTGCCGAGGAGGCTGCCCGCGCCGAGGCCGAGGCCAAGAAGAAGGCCGAGCAGGAGCGCCTTGCCCGCGAGAAGGAGGAGGCTGCCCGCGAGGCCCAGCGCCGCGCCGTTCCCGCTTCCGATTCCGGTTCGCGTTTCCGTTCGCTGCTCGACCAGATCGCCGCACAGGAGACCGTCCTCAAGGAGAAGAAGGACGCCGAGGAGAAAGCCAAGGCCGAGCGCGCTGCCGAGCGCGGTAACCGTCGTGGCGGCAACAACGACCGCCGCGGTGGCCGTCGTAACGATCGCAACGCCTCCGACAACAACTCCGAGCGCAACGCTTCCGAGAGCCGTCCGCACAGCCATCGCACCAATGCCAGCAACAACGTCGCTGCCGGCATGGACTTCCCCAACCCCGACAAGCAGGGCAAGGGCAAGAAGCGCAAGGGCGGTCACAACAACGAAGAGGACCACTACAGCCGCATGGCTCGCGAGGCCGAGGAGTACAGCCGCGAGAAGGTGCTCGAGGAGGCCCGTGCCGCCGTCGAGGAGGCCTCTCGCGAGTCCACCGGTCGTCGTAAGAAGCGTAAGGAGAAGCGTGAGCGCGAGGCTGCAAAGGCTCAGGAGGAGCGCAAGATAGAGGAGGCACTGGCCCAGGGCGTGAACCCTGAGGACCTCGACGCCATCAAGGTCTCCCAGGGCGTTACGGTCCAGGAGCTCGCCGAGGCGCTCGACGTTCCGGCCAACGACATCATCAAGCGCCTGTTCCTGCTGGGCACGCCGCTCACCATGACGCAGTCCATGTCCGACGACCTCGTCGAGCTCGTCGCCGACGACCTGGGCCGTCAGATCAAGATCATCACCCCCGGGGAGGGGAACACCTTCTCGTTCTACGACGATCCCGCCGACCTTAAGCCGCGCGCCCCGGTCGTCACCGTCATGGGTCACGTCGACCACGGCAAGACGTCGCTGCTCGACGCCATCCGTCACACCGGCGTCGCTGCCGGCGAGGCAGGCGGCATTACGCAGGCCATCGGTGCTTCGCAGGTCATGATCAACGACCGCAAGATCACCTTTATCGATACCCCGCGGTCACGCCACCTTTACGGCTATGCGTGCCCGTGGTGCCAAGGTGACCGACATCGTCATTCTGATCGTGGCTGCCGACGACGGCGTCATGCCGCAGACCATCGAGGCCATCAACCACGCCAAGGCCGCCGATGTGCCGATCGTGGTCGCCGTCAACAAGATCGACAAGCCCGGTGCCGATCCCACCCGCGTGCGCCAGGAGCTCACCGAGTACGGAGTCATCCCCGAGGAGTGGGGCGGACAGAACATGTTCGTCAACATCTCGGCCAAGCAGAAGATCGGTATCGACGATCTGCTGAGACCGTGCTGCTCCAGGCCGACGTGCTCGAGCTCAAGGCTAACCCGCGACACCTTTGCCTCCGGCAATGTCCTCGAGGCCAAGCTCGACAAGGGCCGCGGTTCGGTTGCTACGGTGCTCGTGACCCGCGGCACCCTGCGCGTGGGCGACACGCTGGTCGCCGGCCTCACCTATGGCCGCGTCCGTGCCATGCTCGACCCCAAAGGGCAACGCCGTCACCGAGGCCGGTCCTTCCGACGCCGTCGAGATCCTGGGCCTGCAGTCCGTCCCCAACGCCGGCGATGAGTTCCGTGTGTTCGAGGACGAGCGCGAGGCACGTGCGCTGGCCGACGAGCGTTCGCTCAAGGCCCGTATCGAGGAGCAGAGCCGCGTGAAGCACGTGACGCTCGAGAACCTCTTCGAGACTATCGCCGACGCCGAGGTCAAGGAGCTCAACCTGATCATCAAGGCCGACGTCCAGGGTTCCATCGAGGCCCTTCAGGACTCCCTCGACAAGATGGACCAGTCCGAGGTGCGCATCAACACGATCCACTCCGCGGTCGGTGCCATCAATGAGACCGACGTCGTCCTGGCAGACGCCTCCAATGCCATCATCATTGGCTTTGGCGTGCGCCCCGACGGCAAGGCCCGCTCCGCTGCCGAGCGCGAGGGCGTCGAGATCCGTTGCTACGACGTCATCTACAAGTGCCTCGAGGAGCTCGACGCCGCCCGTATCGGCATGCTCAAGCCCACCGAGGTCGAGGTCTCCACGGGTACCGCGACCGTCCTGGACACCTTCAAGGTGCCCAAAGTCGGCATTGCCGCCGGTGTTCGCGTCGAAGAGGGCGAGATCGCCGCGACCGATTCCGTGCGTCTGGTGCGCGACGGTATCGTGGTCTTCAACGGCAAGAATCGCCTCGATGCGCCACTACAAGGACGAGGCCAAGAGCCTCAAGAGCGGTTCCGAGGGCGGCATTGGCCTGGAGGACTTCCAGGACATCAAGCCCGGCGACCAGATCGAGGGTTACCGCATCGACCAGGTTGCCCGTACCGAGTAGGGGGTAGCGCTATGAAGCAAACGCAGGCAACCCGCCGACTGGGCGAGCAGCTTCGCGAGAAGCTCGGTTATATCCTGCTCTTTGAGGTTTCCGATCCGCGCCTCGACCTGGTTACCCTGACTGCGGTCGAGGTCGCGGTGGACCGTTCGTTCGCGCGCGTGTACGTGTCGTGCGATGCGAGCCGCTACGACGAGGTCATGGAGGCGCTCGCCAGCGCCAAGGGCCGTATTCGCAGCCTGTTGGCTCGCTCGCTTGATTGGCGTGTCACGCCCGAGCTCGATTTTCGCATCGATCGCTCGACCGATGAGGCCGAGCGCATCACGCGTGCGCTGGAAAACGTTCCGGCCACGCTTGCGATCGAAAAGGACGAGGACGGCTATCCCATAGCGGATGCCGCCCAGGAGGCAGCTTTAGATGACTAATTCCGCCGACCTCGCCGCGTGCGAGTCTGCAGATATTCAGCGACGCATCCTCGAGCTCATCGAGGGTGCGTCCTCCATTGCGATTTCGGGACACACGTCTCCCCGATGGCGACGCCCTGGGCTCCGTGCTGGGTCTGGGCTTATCGCTTATGAAGTTTTTCCCCAACAAGGACATTGCGCTGCTGCTGGCAGACGATGACCCGGTTCCGCGCATCTACCGCTTTATGGAGGGCGCCGACTGTCTGGTGCCGGCATCTGCGTATACCGGCAATCCTGACCTGTTCATCTCGGTGGACGTACCGGTCGTCGAGCGTCTGAACAACTCCGCCGAGGTGCTCCGCCGCTCGTCGCATGTGGTGTGCTTCGATCACCATCCGGCGCGCGAGGAGTTTGCCGAGCTGAGCCTGAGGTGCGTCGGCGCCGCGGCCTGCGCCATGATCATCGACCGTTTCTTGGACAATTGCGGCATTGTCGCACGTGATGGCGTTGCGACCTGCCTGCTGTGTGGCTTGGTGACCGATACCGGTCGTTTTCAGTACCAAAACGCCGATGCTGCTGCGTTCCACGCCGCTTCGCGCCTAGTAGCACATGGTGCCGATCCGGCTCGTGTCGCGCTCGAGGTCTATCCAGAGCATGCGCGTCGAGTTCTTGCATCTCAAGTCTATTGTCATGGGCCGTATTAAGACGGTGGCCCACGGGCGCGTCGCGTATAGCTACGCGTACCAGAGTGACCTTGAGGCTTGCGGTGTCACCTCGGATGAGTGCGACGGCCTGGTCGATGTGGTGCGCTCGGTGATGGGCGTGGAGGTTTGCCTGTTCCTGAAGGGTATTGAGGGCGATACCAAGGTGCGCGGCAACCTGCGCTCCAAGGGCGACCTCGATGTGTCCGAGATCGCTGCTGCCTTTGGCGGTGGCGGGCATCATGCTGCCGCCGGCTTTACCAACAACGGAACGATTCGCGAGACGCTTGCCGTGGCACTTCCCATGCTGGCCGAGCTGGTGGGGGGAGGATCCCGCTTCGGTGACCGTCTAGCTTTAACTTTTTGATGGTACATGGCTCGTCGTACGCCTTCTCAATTGAATATGCTGCTCGCCGTCGATAAGCCGGTGGGCTGCACGTCCCATGACGTGGTCTCGCAATGCCGACGCGCTCTCCATGAGCGGCGCGTCGGCCATGCCGGCACGCTCGACCCCATGGCATCCGGCGTCATGGTTGTGGGCGTGGGTCAGGCCACCCGTTTGCTGGGCATGCTCACCCTCGACACGAAAAGCTACGTCGCCGACATTTCGTTTGGCTCCGAGACCAATACCGATGATGCGGAGGGCGAGGCGGTCCGCACGGTGGCTGTTGCCGACGAGCTCCGCGACCCTTCCTATGCGCGTGAGCGCTTGGCCGCCATGCTGGGTCCGCAGATGCAGGTGCCGCCGGCGTTTTCGGCTATCTCGGTCAATGGCGTTCGCGCCTACAAGTCTGCTCGCGAGGGCAATGCGGTGGACCTACCTCCGCGCCCCGTCGAGGTCTATGCCGCCGACCTGATCGCCGTGGGCGGCGAGGGCGATACGTGCGTCTGGACCGTGGCGTTTTCGGTAAGCAAAGGCACCTACATTCGCGCGCTCGCTCGCGATCTGGGTCGTGCCTGCGATAGCGCTGCACACATTTCCGCGCTGCGCCGCACGGCCTCCGGTGTTGTTTCCATTGGCGCTTGTCATGCGGTCGAGGAGCTTTCTCCCGAGACCGCGGCTGGCTTTCGCCCTGGATCCCATTGCGGCCTTGGGCGCCACACGTGTTGACTTGCCGGGCAATCTTGCCGACGACCTTCTCTGCGGCCGACGCATTCCCGTTGAGCGTGCGCTTGCCGATTTCGATGCCTCGAAGCCGCCGTTTGCGCTGGTGCTCGATGGTGGGCTCAAGGCGCTTGCCCGCATTGAGGACGGTCGCTTTGTGATGGAGCACGTGTTTCCGCAGGCAATCGGCGGAGTTCGATGATGTTGTCCGTTCGCGAGCTCGCGCGTATCTTTTTCGCGGGCGAGTCGGACGAGGCTCGCATCGTTACTGCCGATGTGTTTGATGAGTGCGAGCACTTGGGTGCCGCTTCAATCGCCATTGGCGTGTTCGACGGCGTTCACCGTGGACACCAGGAGCTCATTGCGGCGCTTGTCCGTGATGCCCGTGCCCATGGCTGTAAGGCGGTCGTGGTTACCTTCGATCCCGACCCGGACGTCGTGGTAAGCCCTTCGCCCGCTCAAAAATTGATGACGACGGCCGATCGTCTGCATGCCCTGGCTCAAACCGGGGTCGATGCGGTTGTTGCCGTTCCTTTTACGCCTGAGGTTGCGGCGCTTGACCATGTTGCTTTTCTCTCGCTGGTGTCGCGTCTGGTCGACATTCGCTCCATTCGTGTAGGTAGCGATTTTAGGCTCGGCCGCGGCGGCGCTTCGGGCGTTGCCGAGATGCGCGCCTGGGGTGCCGAGCGCGGCGTTGACGTATACGGGCACGACTTGCTTTGCGAGGGCGGTGAGGCCATTTGCGCCACCCGCATTCGTCATGAGCTGGGACAGGGCCATGTGGAGCTTGCTGCTGAGTTACTCGGCCGTCCGTATATGGTGCGTGGCGGTGTTATTCGCGGCCGTCACGAGGGTTCTGGCATGGGCTTTCCCACGGCAAACCTGCAGGTTCCCGACGGTATTCAGGTGCCTGCCGATGGCGTTTACGAGGGCCTTGTGCTGGTCGATGATACCGTGTGGCCCGCTGCGGTAAACGTGGGTCTGCCGCCGACGTATGCCGACGATGCCGCCTCGGCGCATCTCGAGGCTAATTTAATTGGTTATACGGGCGACCTGTACGGCGCTTCCGTTTCGCTGGCGTTTACGCGCTGGCTGCGTCCCTCGCGTGTGTTCGATTCGCTGGATGAGTTGATCGCGACCGTCGAGGGTAATATCGAGGATATTCGTCACAACTTGGGCGATCAGGGGGTGAGCATCCGTGATTAGCGATGAGGAAAAAGACCAGGTACGCGCTGCGTCCGACCTGGTTGCCATCGTGCAGGAAACGGTCGAGCTCAAGCCTCGCGGCCATGAGTTTTGGGGATGCTGCCCCTTTCACGGCGAAAAGACCCCCTCCTTCCACATTATCCCTGCTACGCAGGTGTGGCATTGCTTTGGCTGCGGTGAGGGCGGCGACGTCTTCACCTATATTATGAAGCGCGAAAACCTGAGTTTTCCCGAGTCAATCCGTTACTTGGCCGATCGCGCGGGTATTGAGCTGCATGACACCGGAGATCGCCGCGAGCGCGGCACCAAACGTGCCCGCATCTACGATCTGTGCGCCGAGACCGCCCAGTTCTACCACACCATGCTCATGCGCGGTAAGGACGGCCGTCCGCGCGAGTACTTTGCCAGCCGCGGCATGGGTGGCGATGTCTGCCGACGCTACTGCCTGGGTTTTGCGCCTGGTCGCAACGCGCTGGTTTCGCACCTGTCCCAGGCGGGTTTTACTCCGCAGGAGATGATCGATGCCAACGTGGCCGTAAGCCGTGGGCGCGGACAGCTCGCGGACCGCTTTTACGATCGTGTGATATTTCCCATCTTTGATGAACAGGGTCACAATATCGCCTTTGGCGGGCGCATCATGGGCGACGGCCAGCCTAAGTATCTCAACACCGCCGAGACGAGCGTGTTTCATAAAAAAGCGAAACCTCTACGGCTTTAATTGGGCCAAGGAGTTTATCGTCGCGCAGGATACCGCCATCGTGGTGGAGGGCTATACCGACTGCATCGCCTGCTGGGAGGCAGGGATCAAAAACGTCGTTGCCACGCTGGGTACGGCGCTCACGGAGCATCACGTAAAGACGCTCACCCGCTTTGCCAAGCGCATCGTGTATATGTTCGACGGCGATGCAGCGGGCCAGAAGGCCGCCCGTCGCGCGATTCAGTTTATCGAGCAGGATTCCATGGACCTGCGCTGCGTGGTGCTCCCCGACGGCAACGACCCCATGGAGTTCATCACGGCGCATGGCGGCCAGGAACTTCAGGCGCGCATTGACGCGGCCGAGCCCCTCATGGATTTTGTGTACCGCTCGCTACAGGAGTCGAGCGACATTACCACGCCGGGCGGTCGCGCCAAGGCGCTGGAAGATGCTCTGACGCTTATCTATCCGTTGCGCAACAGCTACATGATCGACACGTACTTTATCCAGATTGCCGACCTGCTGGGTTTGGATCTGGAGACGGTGCGCGCGAGCTCGGGTCGTGTGTTTCGCGATGTCGCCAAGCGCGAGGATGCGGAACGACGTCGTGAGCAGAACTATGAGCGCCAGCGGGCACAGACTGAGCGGTCCGGTAGCGCGGGCGGTCAGGGCGTCGGGTTCTCGCGATGCCGGTCGCGGTGCTTGGGCATCGGGCGCGACGCCGCCGGTGTCCGCGCCGGTCGAAGAAGAGCCGTACGACTACGTCCCGCTCGATGCCTACGGCGCCGCGCCCGTGGAGGTCGTCGACGACCTGCCGCCGATCGATGTGCCTGATGGTATGGGCGCTGTGCCTGTGGCTGACGGTTCGGGCGCACCGGCTGCGGCGGCGCCGATGGTTCTTACCGATCTTGAACGCAAGTCCTGGCAGGGGAGCGCGAGCTGTTGACGATGCTCACGAGCTACCCCGACCTGTTCCGCACGTATGCCGACCGCATCTGCTCCATCGAGTGGGTTGACCCGCGTCACGAGTCCATTGCATGGGCCGTTCTGGCGACGCCGCCGGGAACCGATCCTGCGGCCTGCATGGATGCGGCTCGCGCGGTATGTCCCGAGGCGGCATCGCTTGTCAGTGCCGGACGCATCTCGGCGACGAGCAAACACCCCACCGAGACGAACATCGTCTTTATGCTCGACACGCTCGAGCTCTATACCATCAAGCGCCGCATGCGATCTGCACAGGCTAGGCTGCGCCGGGAACATTCGCTTGATGACGGGGCGCGTCGTGTGCTGACCGTTCAGGCTGTGCAAGATTCGCAGCGTCAACGCGAACTGCAAAAGTCGATCGGCGGCGTGGCGGACCCGTTCCGTTTGATCGGCCTGGAGGCCGCAGGCACCGAACAAGCCTAGATGTTGTGGTCAACCAGCGTATTCTCGCCTATATCCAGACCTCTTTTTGGGTATAGACGTCACTGCGTGTGCTAAAGTATTGAGTCCTGTGGACTATGAAGGGAGAATCTGTGCCAAAAAAGACTGAGAGCACGGGTACTGGGCTGGAATCCTACGTTGCAAAGCTCATGGGCAACGGCTCAAACAGGACTTCGGTAACCGAGGACGAGATTCAGGTCGCCCTGAAGGATATCGATGTAACTGATGAGCAGCTCACCGCGGTGTATTCCGCGTTGCGCAACAGCGGCATCCAGATTATCTCCGCGAGCGGTAACGACGACGCCCCCATGGACGTCGACGATGACGATAACGATACCGATACCGACGATTTCGATGACGACGACGAGCACGATTCCGGCTCGCTCGACGATCACGAGCTCAAGATGGCCCGTCAGGCCGATGCCGAGATGGGCTCCTCCAAGAGCAAGAAGAAGCGCACCGTGCGCACGTCCGTTCACGCTCGCGCGTGCGCGGCATCGATGCCTCCACGGTGATGCTGACCGGCGACCCCGTCCGCATGTACCTCGAGGAGATCGGCAAGGTCGACCTGCTGACCGCATCTGAAGAGGTCGATCTGGCCATGAAGATCGAGGCCGGTCTCGAGGCTACCGAGAAGCTCGAGGCTGCCGATGCTGGTGAGCTCGAACTCACGCGTGCCGAGATACGTCGTCTTACGCGCATTGAGAACGTGGGTCTCGAAGCCAAGCAGGCACTCATCAGCGCAAACCTGCGTCTGGTCGTCTCCATCGCCAAGCGCTATGTCGGTCGCGGCATGCTGTTCCTGGACCTGATCCAGGAGGGCAACCTCGGTCTGATTCGTGCTGTCGAGAAGTTCGACTACCAGAAGGGCTTCAAGTTCTCCACGTACGCCACGTGGTGGATCCGTCAGGCCATTACGCGCGCTATCGCCGACCAGGCCCGTACCATCCGTATTCCCGTGCACATGGTCGAGACCATCAACAAGCTCGTCCGTGTGCAGCGCCAGCTCCTTCCAGGACCTGGGTCGCGACCCGACCCCCGAGGAGATCGGTGCCGAGATGGACATGAGCGCCGACCGCGTTCGCGAGATCCAGAAGATCTCGCAGGGAGCCCGTGTCGCTCGAGACCCCCATCGGCGAGGAAGAGGATTCCCAGCTGGGCGATTTCATCGAGGACTCCCAGGCTATCGTTCCGCCCGATGCGGCCAGCTTCTCCATGCTGCAGGAGCAGCTCACCCAGGTGCTCGATTCGCTTGCCGATCGTGAGCGCAAGGTTATCGAGCTGCGCTTTGGCCTTGTCGACGGACATCCCCGTACGCTCGAGGAGGTCGGCCGCGAGTTTGGCGTCACGCGCGAGCGCATCCGCCAGATCGAGTCCAAGACTCTGGCCAAGCTTCGCCACCCGAGCCGCTCGAGCAAGCTCAAGGACTATATCGAAAGCTAGTCAAGCAAGAGGCGCCCTCAAGCACATCCGCTTGAGGGCGCTTTCATGTAGTCGTTGGGGACGTTCTTGAATGAATAGTCGTTTAAGAACGTCCCAATGACTAGGTCGGAAAATTTCTTAAAAAGTTCTTGCCCTGAGCTGATTCGTCCGTATAATAAACTTCGTTGCTTGAGAGCACGCACCTATTCCTCGGTAGCTCAATGGTAGAGCACGCGGCTGTTAACCGCGCTGTTGTAGGTTCGAGTCCTACCCGGGGAGCCAGAATTTCTCAGCCCATTCTGCTGGGCTTTTAAATTCCTCGGTAGCTCAATGGTAGAGCACGCGGCTGTTAACCGCGCTGTTGTAGGTTCGAGTCCTACCCGGGGAGCCAGGTTTTAAAACCCGTCGCTTATGCGGCGGGTTTTTTCATGCCGCGATCGACTGTGGCGAACGTTACCGTATCAACATTTCGTGTCGAGGATGTAATCGCGAACCCCGCCGCCTTAACATGGCGCTGTCGTTGTAAACTATTGGAATGATTGCTCCCACGACATGGTGCCGCGAGTACCAGAAAAGGAGATTCTTGTGTCTGAGACCATTAACGGCAGCCTGAGCGTCTCGAACGACGTTATTGCCGATATTGCCGGTTATGCCGCGATGACGTGCTATGGCGTCGTCGGTATGGCCGAACAGCTGCAGGGCGCCGAGAGCGTGCGCTTGCTTGCCGGCCAGCGCCTCCGCAAGGGCGTGCTTGTTTCCGCCGACGAGAACGGCCTCACGGTCGATCTTCACGTCGTGCTCGAGAACGGCGTCAACATGAAGTCCGTCTGACACAATCTTTCGAGCTCCGTTGCCTTTACCCTGCAGGAGATCGCCCAGATCGATCCCGCCAGCCTTAAGATCGGCATCCATATCGACGCGCTCAAGAGCCGTCTGAACTAGCATCCGAAAACGGAGATTCAACTACCCATGATTGCAAAGACCATTCGCACCTGTTTTCCGATCGCTGCGGCTGCCGTTTCCGACAAGGCCGAGGAGATCAACAAGCTCAACGTCTTCCCCGTACCCGACGGCGACACCGGCACCAACATGTCGCTCACGCTCTCCTCGGTGACCAAGGAGCTTTCTGCCCTTCCCGCCGATGCCGACATGGAGGCCATCGCCGGCGCCATCACCCACGGCTCCCTGATGGGTGCCCGCGGTAACTCCGGAGTCATCACCTCGCAGATTCTGCGCGGCGTGGCCGAGGGCCTTGTCTCTGCCGATGAGCCTATTACATCCGCCAACATTGCCTTCGCCTTCCGTCGCGCCGTCAAGGTCGCCTTCCAGGCTGTCCGCAAGCCCATCGAGGGCACGATCCTCACGGTCCTGCGCGATGTCTCGACCAAGGCCGATGAGTGCGAGAAGAAGAAGTTCTCGGCCGAGGATGCGCTCGATGCTATCGTCGTCGAGGCTTACCAGTCCGTCGCCCGCACGCCCGACCTGCTGCCCGTCCTCAAGGAGAACGGCGTGGTCGACTCCGGCGCCTTTGGCTTTGCCATCTTCTTGGAGAACTTTGTTGCCGCTGCACTTGGCCGCAGCACCGTTGTCGAGGATTTCTCCGCCACGTTTGATTCCGCTGTCTCTGCCCGCGACGCGGCCCTTGGTCGCGTTGAGATCGAGGCCAACGACGATTGGGAGGGCTCGGAGTTCCGTTACTGCAACGAGTTCCTGTTTTTAAGGCCGACGCCCCGTTTGACGAGGACGAGTGCCTTAAGTTCCTGGGTTCCATGGGCGACTGTGAGCTACTCGTGGGCGCCTATCCCGACTACAAGATTCACGTGCACTCCAACACCCCCAACCTGGTGCTCGAGCACATGCTGCAGCTTGGTCAGATCTACGAGGTCTTTATCCACAACATGGAGATGGAGGCCCACGATCGTACCGTCAAGATTCATGAGGACCAGGAGAAGGCTGCCGAGCCCGCCAAGGCGCTGGGCTTTGTCGCCGTTGCCGCCGGTTCGGGCGAGGCCGACATCCTCAAGTCCCTCGGCGTCGATGTGATCGTGTCGGGTGGCCAGACCATGAACCCCTCGACCGCCGACCTGCTGGGCGCCGTCGACCAGGTCAACGCGACCTCGGTCATCATCCTGCCCAACAACGGTAACATCCGCATGGCTGCCGAGGCTGCCGCTTCTGCCTGCACTGACAAGAAGGTTGCCGTCGTTCCCACCAAGACCGTTCCGCAGGCCTTCTCCGCGCTGTTCGCGGTCCTGCCCGATTCCGAGCTCGAGGATGCCGTCGCCGCCATGGTCGACGCCATCAGCGAGGTCCGCGATGGCGAGGTCACCCGCGCCGTGCGCGACTCCAGCGCATCTGATGGCTCGCCGATTCACTCCGGTGACGTCATGGGTATCATCGCCGGCTCCATCGACGTGGTCGGCTCCGACGTGAAGCAGGTCACGCTCGACTGCATCAACCGCATGCAGGAGGAAGAGGAGGGCGACGCGCTGACGATTCTGGCCGGCGAGGAGCTGTCCGATGAGGCCTTCCAGGAGATCGTCGACGCCATCGAGGAGGCTCAGCCCGATCTGGAGATCGACGCCCATCGTGGCGAGCAGCCGCTCTATCCCGTGATCTTCTCGATCGAGTAGGCTACTGCCCATGTCCGAGCTGTGCTCCGTGCCGTGCGTCTCGGAGCGTTTTGCCCAGAGCAATGCGCTCGACGAGGACATCGCGCGACTCAAATATGTTTCGGGTAAACGTGAGGAGGCCCTTCGCCGTCTGGGAATTCGGACGGTGGGGGACCTCCTTCTCCATATTCCTCATCGATACCTGGACTTTACCCGTTCTTGGTCTATCGAGATGGCGCCCATCGGTACCGTGTGCACCATCATCGCCACGGTCGACCGTATCGTCCAAAAGCAGCCGCGTCCGCGCATGCAGGTGACCGAGGTCTCGCTTGTTGACGAGACGGGCGTGCTGCAGGTCGCCTTTTTCCGCCAGCCCTGGATTGCCCAGCAGCTTAAGCGGGGCGACCGCCTGGCCGTGATGGGCAAGGTCGAGTTTGCCTACGGCTTTAAGCAGATGGCCTCGCCGCATTTTGAAAAGCTTGAGGGTGGTCGTGCCGCGGGTACCATTTTGCCGGTCCATTATGTGAGCGATGGGGTGAGCCAGGCATGGATGCGCCGTATCGTGAGCGGTGCGCTCGAAGTGGTCGCCAATCCGTTCGATCCCATTCCCGCGCCGCTGCGCGCAAAGCGGAAGCTCATGAGCAATGCCCGTGCGCTGCGTTCGATCCACTTTCCCTCGAGCATGGCTGAGCGCGACATCGCACGCCGGCGTCTTGCCTACGAGGAGTGCCTCTACCTGCAGCTGGCGCTGCGTCTGCGCAACGACGGCGGCCTGGTCGATGTGGTGCCCTATGCCCACACTGCGGGCGAGCATCTGGGCGCGCTTAAACAGGCCCTTCCGTTTTCGCTGAGCGACGAGCAGGAGGCCGCATTCCAAGACATCCTGCATGACATGTGCGATGGCGGGCGCGTGATGAACCGTCTGCTGCTGGGCGATGTCGGTACCGGTAAGACCGCCGTTGCCGCCTGCGCGCTGGCTGTGGCTGCCGATAGCGGCACGCAGGCCTGCGTTATGGCGCCCACGGGCGTGCTGGCGCGCCAATATGCCGATAAGACCGGCCCTCTGCTCTCGCAGGCCGGCATGTCCTGGGCACTTCTGACGGGTGCCACGCCGGCCGCAGAGCGCGAGCGCATCCATGCACAGCTGGAATCGGGCGAGCTTGACGTGCTCTTTGGCACCCACGCGGTTCTTTCGGATAACGTTGCGTTCAAGCATCTGTCGCTCGTGGTCATCGATGAACAGCACCGGTTTGGTGTGGGCCAACGCAACGCCCTGCGCGCGAAGGGCCGGGTGCCGATCTGCTCGTTATGACGGCGACGCCCATCCCGCGTACGCTGGCGCTTTCGGTCTACGGCGATCTGGACACGAGCATCATTCGCCATCGGCCCGTCCCTGGTGCTGGCGTGACGACACGCGTGCTCACCGAGTCGAGCCGTGACCTCGCCTATGGCGCCATCCGCGAGGCGCATGAAAAGGGTCAGCAGGCCTACGTGATTTGTCCGCTCGTGGAGCCGAGTGACTCGGCCGATGAGCTGGAAGACGTGCCCGGTATTGCTCGCGACGACGAGGGCCGCGTAACCGTCCCCGTGCCGCTGCACGATACGGCAACCGAGCTCGACCGACTGCGTCTTGCGTTGCCGGGGCTTACCGTCGAGCGCCTTCACGGCCGCATGCCGGCGGGGGAGAAGGACCAGGTTATCGATGCCTTCAAGCGTGGCGAGATTGACGTGCTCGTCTCGACTACGGTGGTCGAGGTGGGCGTCGACGTGCCTAACGCCACCGTCATGGTCATCGAGAACGGCGAGCGCTTTGGATTGGCTGCCCTGCACCAGCTGCGCGGCCGCGTGGGCCGTGGCAGTGTGTCGGGCACGTGCCTGGTCATGACGCACTCCAAGGGCAACGGCGGCGCATCGGCGGCACAAGACCGTCTCCAGTCGCTCGAGAAGACCTCGGACGGCTTTACGCTCGCCCAGATGGACCTGCGCCTGCGCCATGAAGGCGAGATCCTGGGTTATCGCCAGCATGGTGGCGTGACCCTGCGCTTTGTCGACCTTGACGCCGATGAGGAGCTCATCGAGTGGGCGCACTTGGACGCGGTCGAGCTCTTGCGGTATGCTAGCAATCTTGACTCTGTGGCGACGCATCCCCTGCGCGATGCGGTCGCCACGCGTTATCGACATATCTTTAAGGAGGTCAGCGGAGGATGAGAATCATCGGCGGCGAATGGCGCGGTCGTAAGATCGAGGAGCCCCGTGGTCGCGATGTCACCCGCCCCACGACTGATCGCGTGCGCGAGGCGTGCGCATCTATGGTCATGTCGGCATTCGATTTCGATTTGGACGAGGTTCGTGTGTTGGACGCCTTTGGCGGCTCCGGTGCCTTAGGGTTAGAGATGCTCTCGCGCGGTGCCCGCTCGCTCACCACGTTCGAGATCGATCGCAACGCCGCGCGGCTCATTACCAAGAATATCGAATCGCTGTGCCGTGACCGTGCGCGTTGGCGCGTGGTCACGGGCGACATGCTGACGAGTGCCTCACGCGGTCGTGTACCGGGCGGCCCCTTTTGATCTGGTCCTGCTCGACCCGCCCTATGCTTTTGGTGCCGAGCCGGTCGAGGAACTGCTGCAGAATCTGGCCCAGCAGGGTCTGCTTGCGTCTGGCGCTTACGCCCTGTTTGAGCATGCCGCCGCCGATGCGGGCGCGCATCCGGCAGACTTTGAGACTGTACGTGAGAAGCGCTACGGCATTACCTCGGTCGACCTGCTCCGTTGGGTCGGCGATGACGATGGTGAGGGCGATAGCGCCGGCACCGATGCTGACAACAATGATGCCACGACGTTTCAGGAGGACGCCCATGAATGACACCATCAACCGCGTGATCGTCCCGGGCACCTTTGATCCCATCACGTTTGGCCATATCGATGTGATCCGCCGCGCCCGACGCATCTTTTCCAGCGTGATCGTCGCTGTTGCCGAGTCGCAGGGTAAAAACGGTGTGGGCACCACGTTTATGCTCGATGAGCGCGTGGCGCTGGCTCGCGAGGCGCTCGGTGATATCGACGGCGTCGAGGTCCTGCCCTTTACCGGCCTCTTGGTCGACTTCGCTCGCGAGCAGGGGGCGGGGGCCGTGGTCAAGGGGCTGCGCGCTATGACCGACTTTGAGTACGAGCTGCAGCAGGCCGACCTTAACTATCGCCTGGATAGCGAGCTGGAGTCCATCTTTGTCATGAGTGCGCCGCAGTACGGCTATATCTCGAGCTCGGTGGTTCGCCAGATTGCGTCGCTCGGCAGCGATGTATCGACGTTTGTGCCGCCCAACGTGGTCGAGGCGCTCAGACATCGCTTTTCGTGACGTTTCTTAATGCCTGGTGGCATGTGGTAAACTAACACGATGATATGTTACCTATGAAAGGAGACCGGATGCCGGGCGAGAATTTTCCTGGCGACAGGATCGTGAGCTTGTCGACGAGCTCGAGGGGCTGATCGAGGAAGCCAAGCCGCCTTTCGGCAAGAACGCTCAGTTCAAGGTCATCGACGCCGACGTGTTCTTCAACATCCTCGACGAGATCCGCATGAGCTATCCCGAGGAGTGGCAGAAGTCCCGCCGTATCCTTAAGGAGCGCGAGGAGCTTATGGCTTCCGCCGCCGCTCAGGCCGATTCCATCATCGCTGACGCTCAGCAGCAGGCCCTCACTATTGCCGGTGAGCAGGAAATTGTTCGCTTAGCGCAGCAGCAGGCCGATGATATCCGTGACCGTGCCCAGCAGTATGAGCGCGAGACGCGCTATGCCGCCGAGGATTACGCCGAGCAGGTCTTTACGCACCTCGAGGAGAACCTCAAGAGTCTGACCGGCACGGTGACCCGTTGCCGTCAGCAACTCAACGAGGGGTGCCGCCCAGCAGAATGGTCAGTGGTAATGGCTGAGTTCCCGAGCGTTACCGTCGATCTTTCCGAGCAGCTCGAGTTTCCCGGAGACTCGTATCCGCTGACCGGCAAGGTCGATGTCGCCGCCTACACGGTGGGCGAGAAGGAGTACCAGCTGCAGGACGGCATCGACTATGACGTTGTCTTTACCAATGCCGGCACCGGTGTTCTGCTTACCGGCATGGTTCGCGCGCACGCCACCGGCGAGTGCGACCGTTGCCTGGAGCCTGCCTCGTTTGACATTGCCGGCGAGATTGAGGGAGTTCTACCTCTTTTGAGGAGCCCGAGGATCCCGAGGCCTACGAGGACGGCTACGAGCTCCTGGGTGAGGACCGCATCGTCGATCTGGGCGAGCCCATCAACGACGCCGTTGTCATGGACACGCCGTTTGTGGTGCTCTGCAAGCCCGATTGTCGCGGTCTGTGCCCCACATGCGGTTGCAATCTCAACGTGGAGCAATGCGATTGTGCTGCCCAAGCCGAGGCCGAATGGGCCGAAGCCACGGAAAATCCATTTGCAGCATTGAAGAATCTCAAGCTTGATGAGTAAAACTGTGGTAGTATCGCTACTTGCGCGTAATCGCCACACTGGATAGTTCATAAGGAAGGTCACTATGCCCGTACCTAAACAAAAGCAGGGTCGTATCCGCACTCACACCCGTCGTTCCGCTAACATGAAGATCTCGGCTGCGGCTCAGTCCACGTGCCCCCGTTGCGGCGCTGTCAAGCTTCCGCACCACGTGTGCCCCAGCTGCGGTTTCTACAAGGACCGCGAGGTTATCGTTACCGAGTAACTGTATACTCTGGATGCGATGCCGTTCCAACTGGAACCACAATGGCCGGCTCAATGAGTCGGCCATTTTTGTATAAGGAGCATGTATATGAGTAACGTTCGCGTTTGTGTAGACGTTGTGGGCGGAGACGAGAAGCCTCAGGTTGTCCTCGACGGTATCGAGGCGGCGCTTGCGGCAGATCCCGATATCGAGGTCTTGGCAGCTGGCCCCGCCGAAATCGTCAATCCCTTTGCCGCCTCCCATGCGCGCGTCGAGGCCCTGGAGGCACCCGACGTTATCGCCATGGATGACGATCCCATTCGCGCCGTGATGACCAAGCGCAAGTCTTCGATTGTGCTTTCCTGCCGTGCCATTAAGAAGGGCAACGCGGACGCGTTCTTCTCTGCTGGCTCCACCGGCGCCATGACGGCCGCTGCCACCGCCTACGTGACGCCGTTTAGGTATCAGGCCGAGGGCAAGAAGCAGCCGGTGCGTCCGTGCCTTACCAATGCGCTGCCCAATCGTGCCGGCGGCCTGACGGTGCTGTGCGATATGGGTGCCAACCCCGATGTCGAGGTCGACGACATGGTGCGTTTTGCCCAGATGGGTAGTGCCTATGCGCGCGTCGTCCTGGGCATTGAGCATCCCCGCGTGGGCCTGCTCGCCAACGGCACCGAGGATGAGAAGGGCTCCAACTTTACCAAGGCCTGCTTCCCTGCTATGAAGGCCGCCGTTCCCGGCTTTGTGGGCAACTGCGAGGGCACCGATCTCACCTCGGGCAACTTCGATGTCGTTGTTGCCGATGGCATGTCGGGCAATATCGCGCTCAAGGCTACCGAGGGCGCTGCCAAGTTTTTGCTGCAGGAGCTCAAGGGCGCCTTTATGTCCTCGCTCGGCACCAAGATCGCCGCGCTGTTCATCAAAAAGCAGATGCGCGAGATTAAGGCCAAGCTCTCTGGCGATGCCAAGGGCGGCGCGATTCTTTTGGGCCTGCGCGGCGTGGTCCTGATCGGCCATGGCGCCACCTCGGTCGAGGCCGTCAAAAACGGTACGCTCGCGGCGGCGGAGGCCGTGCGCGCCGGGCTGGTCGAGAACGTCGCCAACTCTATGGACGGCATCGTTTTGTAGGAGCGAGTTAGAGCGCTGTTATGTGCCTCGCGGCCTTCGTCGTGGGGTAGAATCAAAACCGTGTCTTGGTACCGCCCGGGCGGTACCATTCTTTTTTGGTATTCATGCACTATGAGAGGAAGCGCGATGGACCGCTCCGAAATCTTCGATAAGATCGCCGAAGTCGCCGCTGACGTTCTGGGCGTCGATGTCGCCGACATTAGCGACGAGACTACCTTTGACGATCTCGATGCCGATTCGCTCGAGCGCCTGCAGCTGGTGACGGCTATCGAGGACGAGTTCAACCTCGAGATCGATGACGAGACCCTGCTCTCGCTCAACTCTGTCGCCGACGCCGTCGACGCTATCGAAAACGCCAGGGAGGCCTAGGTCTTGGCTTTGTCTGAACGACTTACGCGCGCCCAGGAAATCCTGGGCCACGAGTTCAATAACAAGGTGCTGCTGCGCGCGGCGCTCACGCACCCTTCTGCCGTGGAAGGTCAGCCCGTTTCTGCCAGCTATGAGCGCCTTGAGTTCTTGGGCGATTCCATTTTGGGCGCTGTGGTCGCACGCTCCCTGTTTGAGTCCTATCCGGAGTTTGACGAGGGCAAGCTCACGCGCCTAAAGGTGTCGCTTGTCTCGGGCGCCACGCTGTCCGAGGTTTCTCACGAGCTGGGTATCGACGACATCATCATCTTTGGTGCCTCCGAGACCGGTACGGGTGCACGCGGCCTGCATTCGGCGCTCGAGAACGTCTATGAGTCGCTCGTGGGCGCGCTGTACCTGGATGCCGGCTGGGATGCCGCGGCGGAGTTTATTCACCGCACGCTTAAGCCGCATTTGGCTTCCGAGCGTGCCGAGCATCCCGCGAACCCGAAGTCGTTTTTGCAGGAGTGCGTTCAGGCCGACGGCCATGAGCCTCCTGCGTATAAGTTGGTGGGCTCCGAGGGCCCCGCGCATGCGCCCACCTTTACCGCTGTGGTGCTCATCGACGGTATTCGCCAGGGCCGCGGCACCGGTTCCTCCAAGAAGGAGGCCGAGGGGGCCGCTGCGCTCGAGGCGCTCGATCGCATGGGCTACACCACCAACGGCGTGATTCTGAACAAGAAGCTCGTTTAAGCGAGGAACCGTGTATCTCAAGTCCCTCACGCTCAAAGGGTTCAAGTCGTTTGCCGACCGTGCCCATATGACGTTTGAGCCGGGCCTGACCGTCATCGTCGGTCCCAATGGCTCGGGAAAATCGAACATTTCCGACTCGATTCTGTGGGTCCTGGGCGAGCAGAGCGCCAAGCAGCTGCGCGGCCAGGCCATGGAGGACGTCATCTTCTCGGGCTCGTCGGCTCGCAAGCCGGTGGGTGTGGCCGAGGTTACGTTGGTGCTCGATAACTCGGACCATATGCTGCCGGTCGACTTTGACGAGGTCGCCATCACCCGCCGCATGTATCGCTCGGGCGAGAGCGAGTACCTCATCAACTCGAGCCCGTGCCGCCTGATGGACATTCAGGACATCCTGCACGACTCGGGTCTGGGTAAGGATACACATTCCATCATCAGCCAGGGCAAGCTCGATGCCATTTTGCAGAGCCGCCCCGAGGAGCGCCGTGCCCTCATTGAGGAGGCCGCCGGCATCTCCAAGCACAAGCGCCGCAAGGAGCGTGCGCTTAAAAAAAGATTAAGTCGATGGACGAGCACCTGACCCGTGCCCGCGACATCAATAAGGAAATCGCCCGCCAGCTGCGACCGCTGGAGCGCCAGGTCGATCGCGCGCGCAAGTACAAAGAGCTGTCCTCGCGCGCGAACGAGCTCACGCAGATGCTGGCGGTCGATGAGCTGCGGTCGCTGCAGTCACAGTGGAACGATCTGGAGAGCCGCTCAAAGGAAGGTTCAGCCGAGCTGGAGCTCGCGCAGTACCGTTTGGGCGAAAAGGAGCGCGAGCTCGAAAAGCTTCAGGTCATGCTCGAGGAAAAGGGCCTGTTTGTGGGCGACCTGGGCGAACAGCGCCGCCATATGCAAGACGTGGTCGGCCGCATTAACTCCGACATGCGCCTGCTTGAGGAAAAGGGCCACAACATGGTGTCGCGCCTGTCCGATATGCGCGGGCAGATCTCGGGTTCTGAGCATCAGCGTCGTCGCGTGGTCGAGGAGCTTGAGGACGCGCGTGCGCAGCTTGAAGAAGTAACCGGCGCACATATGCAGGCTCAGGAGGATGTCGACGCCGCCGGTCCTGCCGCCGCCGAGCTTCATGAGCGTCGCGTGGCGCTCGACAATCAGATTTCGCAGCTCACGCGCGAACAGCGCGATGTGCAGCGCGTTGCCGATAATGCTGCGCTCGAGCTCGCCAAGGTGAAGGACTCGCTTTCCAACGCCGAGGTCGAGGACAATATGTATGCCTCGCGCCTGGAGCAGATCGACGAGCAGCTCGAGGAGGTCACGGCCTCGCTCGAGCCGTCGTGACCGCGCTGAGGAGCTTGAGAGCGCCCTTGAGGAGTCGCGTCAGGCCCAGACCGATGCGCGTGAAGCCACCGAGGTTGCTCGCGCGGCCCTCAAGGACCTGCGTGCCAGCGAGGGCGAGGCGCGCAACAAGTTATCCGAGGTGCGCTCGGAGCTTGCCAGTCAAAAGAAGCTCGATGCCCGCATGGCCGACAGCTCGCCGCTGGTGAGCCGTCTGGTGGGCGCGCTGGGCGACGACGTTGCGGGCCGTCTGGGTGACGTGCTCGAGGCTCCGCGTGAGCTCGAGGGTCTGGTTGAGCAGCTGCTCGCCGGTGATATCGATGCTCTGCTGTTCGACGATGCTGCCGCGCTTGAGCGCGCCGGTCGCGCCGCCTTGGACCAGAAGAAGGCTTCGGGCGAGGCGCTGTTGGTGGCGCGCGGCGTGAGTGGCTCTGCTGCCGCTGAAGGCGCTGCCGGTTCCCGTCTGGTTGATCACCTGTCTGTGCGCGCGGGCTATGGTCCGGTCGTCGAGGCCCTGCTCGGCGGCTATTACGTTGTCGATGATTTGGCGGCCGCGCTGACGGCGCCGGTTGTGGACGGCGTGACCTATGTGACCCCCCCGACGGCGCCCGCGTTGCCTGCGGCGGCTTGGTGCGCGTGGGGCCTCGATGCCGGCGAGGCTTCGGGTGCCTTGGAGCGCAAGCGCCGCATCCGTGAGCTCGAGGGCCTGGAGCCCGATCTGGCTGCTATCTTTGAGCATGTTTCGGACCAAGTCGTCGAGGCCAACGCTGCCGTCGAGGAGGCGCGTGCCGCCGAGGGCGATGCCGCCGGCGAGATTGCCCGCCTTGAGGGTGAGCGTCGCTCGCTACTGTCCGAGATCGGCCGCCTTGAGCAAAGCGCCAACAACGCCGAGGTCGAGCGCGTGCGCATTTCCAAGCGCCGCGAGCAGGCCTCCGAGGCCGTTCGTGCTGCGTGTCCGCGCGTTGACGAGCTCACCCGTTCGCGTGACGAGGCCCGTGCACAGGCAAGCGATCTGGGCTTGCAGATTGCCGAGGCCAACGATGAGCTCGACCGTGTGCGCCGCGATGACTCCGAGGCCGCCGGTAAGCTCGCCGATGCCAAGGTTCGCCTGGCCCAGACGAGCGAGCGCCTGCGTTCGCTGAAGGGCCGCCGCGTGCCCGACCTGGAGCATCGTCTTGAGGGCATCGACCGTCGTATCCGCGGAACACGCCAGGCTTCGCGCTCGCTCGAGCTGCTGCGCCTGCGCGTCGATCCCATGCACGAACGCTATTCTGCCCTGCTGGAGCGCGCATCGGATTGGGCAGCGCGCCTGCGTGACCAGGCCTCTCTGGAGGAGGCGGACTCCGCTTCGCTCAAGAAGACCATCGAGGATGCCAAGGCAGAGGTTGCCCGCGCTAAGGAGCGAGTCGATACCGCCTCCGCCGCGCAAAACGAGTTCAAGGTCGCGCGTGGCAAGCTCGAGGTGCAGGTAGAGGCTGCCATCAAGGCCATCACCGCCGATGGCACGACGGTGCTCGAGGAAGCGCTCATGCTTCCGGCGCCCACGGACCGCGATGCCGCCGAGCGCGAACTCAACCAGCTTGTGCGCCAGATCAACAACCTTGGTCCCGTTAACCAAGTTGCCATGGAGGAGTACGAGCAGCTCAAGCGCCGCGCCGACTACATCGAGGAGCAGCTGGCCGATCTGGAGAGCGCGCGCAAGGCGCTCACCAAGATCACCGTGGCTATCGACCGCAAGATGCGTAAGGCCTTCCTGGTGACGTTTGAGAAGGTCGATGCGAACTTCCGCGAGATCTTCGCCATGCTCTTCCCGGGCGGCCAGGCTCATCTGGAGATGACCGATTCCGAGCATCCTGCCGAGACGGGTATCGAGGTCGTGGCGCAGCCGCGCGGCAAGCGCATCACCAAGATGATGCTCATGTCGGGCGGCGAGAAGAGCCTGACGGCGCTCGCCCTGCTCTTTGCCGTGTATCGCACGCGTACGGTGCCGTTCTACGTACTGGACGAGGTCGAGGCGGCGCTCGATGACGCCAACCTGTCCAAGCTCATCGGCGCGCTCGATGTGTTGCGTTCCGATACGCAGCTCTTGGTCATTTCGCATCAGCGCCGTACTATGGAGGACGCTGACGTCCTCTACGGCGTCTCGATGAAAGCTGACGGCGTCAGTCGCGTCGTCTCGCAAAAACTCGATCGCGAAACCGGAAAGGTCGTGAATGCGTAATGGGATTCTTTGATGCTCTCTCGCGCGGACTTGAGCGCAGTCGCGAGGCCCTCAACGAGGTCTTTTACTTTGGCGGCGAGGTCGACGAGGATTTTTGGGAGGACCTAGAGGACACCCTCGTCATGGGTGACATGGGCGCCGAGGTCGCCATCAAGGTCTCCGATGACCTGCGCGATGCCGCGGCCAAGAAGAACCTCAAGACCGCCCCGCAACTCCGTCGCGCCCTGGCCGAGCAGCTTGAGCAGCACTTTGTGCCCATCGAGCGCGATCCGTTCGCCGATACGCCGAGTTGCGTGCTGTTTGTGGGCATTAACGGTGCCGGCAAGACCACGACGGTCGGTAAGATCGCGAGCGCCATGGCCGCCCGCGGCAAGAACGTCGTGATCGGTTCGGCCGATACCTTCCGCGCCGCCGCCATCGAACAGCTCGATGTGTGGGGCCAGCGCGCCGGCGTTCCCGTCATCAAGCGCGACCGCGGCTCCGATCCGGCAAGTGTTTGCTACGACGTGCTCGACGAGGCCGACAAGCGCGGCAGCGACCTGGTGCTTATCGATACCGCCGGTCGTCTGCACACGAGCCCCGAGCTCATGCGCGAGCTTGCCAAGGTGGTCAACGTGACCCGTAAGCGCGCTGGTCAAATGGCCGCCGGCCCCATGCCCGTCTATGTCGTGCTCGTAATCGATGCCGCGACAGGCCAAAACGGCCTCAACCAGGCGCTTGAGTTTAACGAGGCGCTTGGCCTGGACGGTATTATCATGACAAAGCTCGACGGCACGGCTAAAGGGCGGTATCGCCATGGCCGTGGCCGAGAAGCTAAAACTCCCGATCCTGCGCGTGGGCGTGGGCGAGCAGGTCGATGACCTGCAGGAGTTCAATGCCAAAGATTTCTGCCGCGCCCTGGTGGGCGAGTCCAATTAAGGAGTGACTAGTGTTTGATTCTCTGAGCGATCGCCTCAACGACACATTTGACCGCCTGCGCGGCAAGCGGGCAAGCTGACCGAGGCCGATATCACCTCGGCCATGCGCGACATCCGCATGGCGCTACTCGCGGCCGACGTCAACTTCAAGGTCGTTAAGGAGTTTGTCGCCAAGACCAGGAGCGCTGCATGACCGCCGAGGTCATGGAGTCGCTGTCGCCGGCACAAAATGTCGTCAAGATCGTGCTCGACGAGCTCACCGAGATGCTCGGCTCTACCGAGAGCAAGCTCGTCTTTAGCAACCGCATCCCCAACGTCATCATGCTCGTGGGCCTGCAGGGCTCCGGCAAGACGACGGCTGCCGTAAAGCTGGCCTACCTGCTCAAGAAGCAGGGTCGCTCGCCGCTGCTCGCTGCGTGCGACGTCTACCGCCCCGCCGCTGCCGACCAGCTGGCCACGCTTGGCGGCGAGATCGGCGTGCCGGTCTTCCGTGGTGACGGCGCACACCCGGTCGATATCGCCAAGGGCGCCATCCAGGAGGCCGTCGACCACCTGCGTGACGTGGTCATCGTCGATACCGCCGGTCGCCTTCGCCAGATCGACGAGCAGATGATGCAGGAGGCCGTGGACATCAAGAAGGCCGTCAAGCCCGATCAGGTGCTGATGGTCGTCGATGCCATGACCGGCCAGGATATCGTCAACGTCGTCTCGACCTTTGCCGAGCGCACCGACTTTGACGGAGTGATCATCTCCAAGCTCGACGGCGATGCCCGTGGCGGCGGCGCGCTTTCCGTGCGCCAGGTGACCGGCAAGCCCATCAAGTTCGTGAGCATGGGCGAGAAGCCCGATTCGCTGGAGCCGTTCTATCCCGATCGTATGGCCAAGCGCATTCTTGGCATGGGCGACGTTGTCGGCATTATCGAGAAGGCCCAGGAGGCGGCCGACGCCGAGCAGCTCGAGGCTGCCGAGCGAATGCTGCGCGAGGGCTTCACCATGAACGACATGCTCGACCAGATGAAGGCCGTCAAGAAGATGGGCGGCATGAAGGGCATTCTGGGCATGCTCCCCGGTGGCCAGCGTGCGCTTAACCAGATGGGTGGTAACCTGGACGAAGGTATCTTCGATAAGAACGAGGCCATCATCATGTCGATGACCAAGGAGGAGCGCCTTCGCCCTCCATCATCAACGGCCAGCGCCGTGCCCGCATTGCCAAGGGCGCCGGCGTGACCCCCCCACCGAGGTCAATAGCCTTATGAAGCAGTGGGGCGAGATGAACAAGATGATGGGCCGCATGCGCACGATGGCCAATCAGGCGCAGGCCGGCGGCAAGAAGGGCAAGAAGGGTAAGAAGGGCAAAAAGATGCGCATGCCCAATATTCCCGGTCTGGATGCCATGGGGCTGGGCGGCATGGGCGGCCTGGGAACGGGCGGCCCCAAGTCCGATATGGACCTGCTGCGCCAGATGGAAGCGCAGATGCGCAACAAGAAGTAACGACTGGTTGAGTCGTGTATGGCGAAGGCCGCCTGGATGGTATTCCAGGCGGCGCCGTTTGTTCGCCGTTTGTTCGCCGTTTGTTCGCTGGTTGTCGCACGCGTGGAAGCGCGTTCTCGACGAGGTGCTTGCCGCTAGTGGCAGCCGCAGCCTTCGTGCCCGTCATGGTCGTGGTGACCGTGGCAGCCGCAGGACTCGCCATGCTCGTGGATGTGCTCGTGATCATGACCGTGGCAGTCGCAGGTGGCTTCGCCGTTCTGCGCGAGCGTGCCCGCGATGAGGGCTTCGACGCAAGCATCGCAGTTGCCTTGGGCTCCTGCATAGACGGTGATGCCGGCGTGTGCGAGCGCATTGATAGCGCCGCCTCCGATGCCGCCGCAAATGAGCGTGTCAACGCCACCGTTGGCGAGCAGGCCCGCCAAGGCGCCGTGGCCGGTGCCACCGGTGCCTACGACCTGCTCGTTGAGCACCTTGCCATCCTTGATGTCGTAGATCTTGAACTGCTCGCTGCGGCCAAAGTGCATAAAGATGTTGCCGTTGTCGTACGTCGTTGCCACCCTCATGGCGTCGACCTCCCTTTGCTGGCCATGCGGCCGTTGTCGTGGTGATGGGGGGAGTACGCGATGTTGCCGCCTTCGATGACGAGCGCTCGTCCGTTGACCAGCGCTTCGGCCACCTTGCGATGCGCGCGGCTGCAAATGGCCGCCACCGTGGCGCGGGCAATGCCCATGCGCTGGGCGACTTCCTCTTGGTTGAGGCCTTCCAGGTCGCACAGGCGCAGCACCTCAAGCTCGTCGACGGTCATGTCGATGGCATCACCGCTGGCCAGGCCATCGGGGGTAAAGCCGCGGTATTCGGGGATGATCCCGACGCGGCGCAGTTTTTCGCGTCTTCCTGCCATGCACACTCCTTATCTGACATATGTCAACAATAGGATAACGAACGTTCAGTCGTTGCGCAAGGCATTTCTGTCATATGTCAGAAAAAGGCTAAGATGGCGGAGCCGCGCTGCCGTGTGTGCCGGACTGTGTCAATTCGACACTCGCGCGCCTGGGCTACAATAAATCTCGCTTATAGGCGACTGACAGGAGGGTCAATGAGCAAAGCTGATCAGCAGTTTGTAACCATGTGCCGCGATATCTTGGACCATGGCACCACCACCGAGGGCCAAAAGGTCCGTCCGGTGTGGGAGGATGGCACCCTGCCTATACCATTAAAAACTTTGGCGTCACGGCGCGCTACGACCTGCGCGAGGAGTTCCCCGCGCTTACCCTGCGTCGTACGGCGCTTAAGTCTGCCATGGACGAGATTCTGTGGATCTATCAAAAGAAGTCCAATAACGTGCATGACCTCAACAGCCATATCTGGGATGAGTGGGCCGATGAGACCGGTTCCATCGGTAAAGCCTACGGCTATCAGATTGGTCAGAAGAGCCATTACGCCGAGGGCGACTTCGACCAGATGGACCGTGTACTGTACGACCTTAAGCACACGCCGTATAGTCGCCGCATTATGACCAATACGTACGTGTTTAGCGATCTGTCCGAGATGCACCTTTATCCATGCGCCTATAGCGTGACATATAACGTGACGCAGCGCCCGCAGGACGACAAACCGACGCTCAACATGATTCTTAACCAGCGCAGCCAGGACATTTTGGCCGCGAACAACTGGAACGTGTGCCAGTATGCCATCTTGCTGATGATGGTCGCACAGTCCGTCGATATGATCCCCGGCGAGCTGTTGCATGTGATTGCCGATGCCCACATTTATGACCGTCATGTCGATATCGTCCGCGAGCTTATCGAGCGTCCGCAGTTTGCGGCACCCAAGGTAACGCTCAACCCCGATGTGCATGACTTCTATGCGTTTACGACCGATGACCTGATCGTCGAGGGCTATGAGCACGGCCCGCAGGTCAAGAACATTCCCATTGCGGTGTAGGTGACGCGCATGACGTGTAAGCTTTCTGCCATTGTCGCCGTGTGCGATGATTGGGGCATTGGGTGCGAGGGCGACATGGTCGTCTCCAATCGCGCCGACATGCGCCATTTTGTGGCGTGCACCAAAGGTTGCCCGGTTATTATGGGGCGCAAGACCCTGTTGAGTTTTCCCGGCGGGCGTCCGCTCAAGAACCGCCGCAATATCGTGCTCACCCGCGACGAGAATTTTGCGCCCGAGGGCGTCGACGTGGTGCATAGCATTGACGAAGCGCTCGCCGCGGTTGCCGATGAGCCTGTTGCATGGGTGCTCGGTGGCGGCGATGTGTATCGGCAGTTTTTGCCGTATTGCGTCGAGGCCGAGGTCACGCATAACCACTGCGTGCATGTCGTGGACACGTACTTTCCCGACTTGGACGCCGATCCCGCGTGGGAGATTGCGCGGCGTAGCGGGGTCGCGACGATTGCCGCCGGCGAGGGCGACGAGGGTGTCGATTATGAGTTCGTGACGTATCGTCGCGTTGAGGCGTAAATCGTCTGGCGTGAACGGTATCATCGGGTTGATTGAATGCATGGGGGCGGCGCTTAGCGTCGCCTCGTTTGGTATAGATGTGCTGTAAAGAAGGGTGCGGGCTGGCTGCTATGACTGATGCCGTTGAGGTTCTGCGAATTGATTCGCTCGAGGACGAGCGGCTCGATGCCTACGTGCGACTGACCGAGCGCGAGCTTCGCTGCGTGTTGGAGCCGCAGAAGGGCATTTTTATCGCCGAGAGTGCCAAGGTCATCGAGCGTGCAGTTCGCGCCGGATACGAGCCGGTGAGCTTTCTTCTGGGCGAGCGCTGGCTCGACCAGATGATGCCGCTGTTTGACCGCCTTGTCGTGCGCGAGGGAGCGGGTCCGGTTCCCGTGTTCGTGGCCTCCATGGAGCTCATGGAGCAGCTGACGGGCTTTAACGTGACGCGCGGCGCGCTGGCGGCGTTCCGTCGCCCGCGTCAGATTCCGGTTGATGAGTTCTTGGGCGGCGTCGTCGAGGCGGCGGGGGATCGTCCGGTGCGCGTGTGCGTGCTTGAGGGTATTGTTGATCACACCAATGTTGGCGCGATTTTCCGCTCGGCTGCCGCATTGAACGTTGACGGTATTTTGGTCAGCCCTACGTGCTGCGACCCGCTGTACCGTCGCTCGGCCCGCGTGAGCATGGGCACCGTGTTTCAGGTGCCGTGGACGCGCATTGGCAGCGAGGCGCGCGTGTGGCCGCATGATGGGCTGGCGGCGTTACACGATGCCGGGTTTTTCGTGTGCCGCCATGGCGTTGACGGATGATTCGGTGTCGTTGGACGATCCCGCGCTGCAGGAGATTGACCGCCTGGCAATCTTTATGGGTACCGAGGGTGCCGGCTTGGGCGCCAAGACCATTGCCGGCTGTGACCACGCGGTGCGCATTCCGATGGCGCACGGGGTCGATTCACTCAACGTTGCCGCGGCGAGCGCCGTCGCCTTTGGCAGCTGTGCCCGCACGTGAGCAATGAGTATCACTACCAGCCTGGTTTGTATCACTAGGCAGTTATTCCGCACTGTGCTCTGATTCGGGGTGTTTCTGTCGACGCCAGTCGGTGCTAAGCTGGTATTGGCTTTGGTCTTAAATTGCCATTTTGTTGTTTAGCGTATGCTGGCGGGGAGGGCGTGTGGCTAAGAAATCTACGGCGATCGATGTAACGCAAGGTGTCATTTGGCAGCAATTGCTGTCGCTGTGCGTTCCCATCTTTTTTAGTTCGTTTTTTCAGCAGGCCTACACGCTTATCGGTACGTATATCGTCGGTCAGTTTGGCGGCAAGCTCGCGTTGGGCGGCATCCAGGCCACAATGGTGCTTACAGAGCTCTGCATTGGCTTTTGCGTTGGCGTCGGCGCCGGCTGCGCGGTCATTACGGGTCAGTTTTTTGGCCAGCACGATGACGGGCGCCTGAGCCGTTCGGTCCATACGGCCATGACGCTCGCGCTGGTGGGCGGTATCGCTTTCTCGATTCTTGGCATAGTGTTCGTTGAGCCCATGCTGGTGCTTATGAACACGCCGCATGAACTGTTGGCCGAGGGTGTGGCCTATGCTCGCTGTTATTTTGCCGCCATGGTTGCGGCGCTGCTGCTCAATATGGGAACGGCATTGCTGCGCGCCGTGGGCGACACGCGCGGGCCCGCTGTGATCATCGCTTCCGGCTGCCTTGTTAATGCGGTGCTGGATGTCATCTTCGTTGCCGTGCTTCATATGGAGGCTCTGGGCTGCGGCATCGCGGTGGCGCTGACCATTTGCTCCAACGCCACGATGATCGTGTTGCGTATGTTGCGCGCTCCGGGTGCATGGCGTCTTTCGCTGTCTAAGCTCGGCATCGATCGCGGTATTTGTAAGAGCATGATCTCATGTGGTCTGCCGCTTGGCTTTCAGTCTGCTGCGTATTCGATTTCCAACGTTTTGATTCAGGTGTCGGTCAACTCGTTTTGGTGCCGATGTCACCACGGCGTGGGGTCTTTCGGGTCGCTTGGATGGCATTGTCTGGATGGTCACCGAGGCGCTTGGCGTGTCGATCACCACGTTCTCGGCGCAGAACTTTGGCGCGCGCAACTACGAGCGCACGCGCAAGGGCTACCATACGTCGCTCGTGCTGTCGTTTATGCTCATTGGTGGCCTGTCTGCCGTGCTGCTGGTGTTCTCGGGTCCGTTGTCGCGCCTGTTTGTCGACGATGCTTCGATTTCGGCGTACACCACGACCATCCTCCATTGCATCGCGCCGTTCTACGCGATTTTCTCGATTATCGAGAACGCCTCGGGTTCCATCCGCGGCGCCGGCGTGAGCCTGCAGCCCATGCTGCTCACGATCTTTGGCACCGTTGTCTTGAGGGTGATCTGGGTGTTTGCGATCATGCCCTTCGATCCGTCGCTTGAGCACCTGCTGCTGGTCTACCCCGTAACCTGGCTCATTACGGCCACGATGTTCACCATCTACCACCACAGCGGCAACTGGCTAGGCCGCGCCATCGCCTAATATTCGCCCTTTTGGAGGAAAACGGATCATTGCTCTCCGTCGTGATGTCGACGATGTCCCTTCGGATCGGGCTATTCGATGCCTTGGCGGGCTAGGAGGCCTTCGTCGAAGTAGTGTTTGACGGGGCGCATTTCGGTGACTAGGTCCGCGAGGTCGGCGAAGGGCAGCAAGCCACGGCCGGTGAGCACGAGCTCCGTGGTGGCGGGCTTTATCGCAATCAGTTCCTCGACATCCTCTCGCGCCCCAAACGCAGCCGTCGTCTTGCCCTTGCCGTCGCCTGTATAGATTTGAACCTTGCCGACTTACAGTGATGCCATCTCTGTCCTTTCGTGCCCGGCGTCGGTTTATCGCCGTCCGGGTTGGGTATTCTAGATAGCATTATCAACCCCAGTAGATGGAGTTCAAGCAGATGGAGATGGATGACAACAAGCGTAGACGGAATATGATCCTCTACGTGCTCATCGCCTTCGTCGTCTACCTCGTGCTCTCGACCGTTCTGTTCCCCAACATCGGTCACACGCAGCAGATTACGGAGACCGATTACTCGACGTTTGTGAAAGCGCTCGACAAGAAGAGCGTCGAAAAGGTCGAGTACAACACCGACGACTATACGATTTATTACACTAAGAAGGGCGAGGACGAGAACATTGCCTATAAGACGACCGGTGTGCCGAATGATGCGGGCTTTACCGATCGCGTGCTTGAGTCTGGCGCTTCGCTGGAGTCGGTCGTTCCCGATAAAAACTCGGGTTTGATGACCTACTACCTGCTCACACTCATTCTTCCCATGGCGATTTTCTTCCTCATCGGTTGGTGGCTCAACCGCCGCATGAAGAAGGCTATGGGCGATGACGGCCCGTCGATGAACTTTGGCGGCGGCGGTTTTGGCGGCGGCGGACTGGGTAAGTCCGGCGCGCGCGTGATCGCCTCCAAGGACGTGGGCGTGACCTTTAAGGACGTCGCCGGCCAGGAAGAGGCCAAGGAGTCTCTAAGGAGGTCGTCGACTTTCTGGAGAAGCCGCAGCGCTACGAGGAGATCGGCGCCAAGCTGCCGCGCGGTGCTCTCCTTGTTGGCCCTCCGGGTACCGGTAAGACCCTGCTTGCCAAGGCTGTTGCCGGCGAGGCCGGCGTTCCGTTCTTTAGCATTTCGGGCTCTGAGTTCGTTGAGATGTTTGTTGGTCGCGGCGCTGCAAAGGTTCGTGACCTGTTTAAGCAGGCCAAGGAAAAAGCCCCGTGTATCGTCTTTATCGATGAGATCGATACCATCGGTAAGAAGCGCGACGGCGGCGGCTTTAGCGGCAACGATGAGCGCGAGAATACGCTCAATGAGCTGCTGACCGAGATGGATGGCTTCGATAACCACAAAAGGGTATCGTTGTCCTTGCCGCAACCAACCGCCCCGACAGTCTCGATCCCGCTCTACTGCGCCCCGGTCGTTTTGACCGCCGCATCCCCGTTGAGCTGCCCGATCTGACCGGCCGCAAGAACATCCTCGAGCTGCATGCCAAGAGCGTGAAGACCCAGCCGCCGATCGATCTGACCGCGATTGCCCGCGCCACGCCTGGTGCCTCGGGCGCCGATTTGGCCAATATCATCAACGAGGGCGCCCTGCGCGCCGTTCGCGAAGGTCGCAAGCGTGCAACCCAGGACGACTTCGAGGAGTCGGTGGAGGTCGTCATTGCCGGCCAACAGCGCAAGTCCACGGTGCTTTCCGACCACGAGAAGCAGGTCGTTTCCTACCATGAGATCGGCCATGCCATTGTTGCCGCCCGCCAGAAGGGGTCCGCGCCGGTCACGAAGATCACCATCGTTCCGCGCACGAGCGGTGCCCTTGGTTATACCATGCAGGTCGAGGAGGACGAGCGCTTCCTGACCACGCGCCAGGAGGTCCTGGACAAGCTCGCCGTCTACTGCGGTGGTCGCGCGGCCGAGGAGCTCATCTTTGGCGAGATGACGACCGGTGCCGCCAACGATATCGAGCAGGCTACCAAGCTCGCCCGCAACATGGTGACGCGCTTTGGTATGTCCGACGAGTTTGGCATGATGGCGCTTGGTACCGTGCAGAACGCGTATCTCAATCAGGACACGTCGCTCACCTGCGCCCCCGGCACGGCCGAGCGCGTGGACGCGATTGTCGCCAAGCTGATCGAGGACGCGCATGATCGCGCTCTGCAGATCCTGAAGGAGAACAAGTTTAAGCTCCACGAGCTGGCTCGTTATCTGTACAAGAAGGAGACGATCACGGGCGAGGAGTTTATGAACCTCCTCACGCGCGAGAATCCGCTGATGCCGAAGCAGCAGTAAAGCCGCGGCCGAGCCAGTAAACGCCGACGCCCCATTTGAGCAGCTTTCTCAAATGGGGCGTTTTGCTTGAGAGGGATGGAAATGAAGATCGTGGTGAGCGCCTGTTTAATGGGCGAGAGCTGCAAGTATAACGGACTCGATAACTATCATCGAGAGCTGATCGAGGCTTGCGAGCGCACGGGACCGAGGTCCCTTGGTGTGCCCTGAGGTCTTTGGGGGCCTGCCCACGCCGCGCAAGCCGTCCGAGATTGTTAACGGCGAGGTTCGCACCTGCGAGGGCATCTCGGTCGATCGCGAGTATCGCCTTGGTGCCCAACGTGCGCTCGATATGTGTGAGCAGGCGGGCGGGCCGGAAGAGATCGCCGCGTGCATCCTGCAGGACCGTAGTCCCTCGTGCGGCGCGGGTCGCATCTACGACGGAACATTCAGCGGCACCCTTACGGCGGGCAACGGCGTCTTCGTTGATTTACTGCTTCGCCACGGTTATCGCGTGATCCCGGCTAGCGAGTTCGACCCCAGCATGCTGGTGCAATAAAAAACCACCACAAAGGTACTGCTCCCTTGTGGTGGTTTTGGAGTTAGAGCTAGAGGGTGTGGCCGTAGGCGTTGGCAGCCTTGATGGCGGCGGCGAATTTTTCGTCGGTGAAGGGCTCGGGGTTTCCCTGCTTCCACTCGTTGGTGGCGTGCGCGTATTCGCACAGGGCCGGGATATCTGCCTCGGTAAGGCCAACCTGCTCAAGCGTTACGGGCAGCCCCATCTGCTTGTTAAAGGCGGCGTAGCGCTCAAGGTTCTCGGTGTCGCCCGTATAGGCAAACAGTACCAGCACGCCCAGGCTCACGACCTCGCTATGCAGGTAGGTGCCCTCACGCGGAATGCTGCAGGTAGCGTTGTAGAACGCGTGCGCCACGCTCGAGTTGTAGTAGTAATCGTTCTGGTTGGTCAGGTTGGAGACGTAGCCCGTGTTGACCACGATGTCGAGCGCGATCTGCTTGACGGCCTCGCTCGACAGGTCTTGGCGCACGTCCTCAAGACCCTGGACGCCATAGGTAAACAGCGGCTCGGAGCAGGTGTGGGCGAGTGCCAGGCCAAGACCGGCGGTGTGCTCCAAATTACCGGCGCTCGTGGCGTACTCGACCTCGGGCTGTTTGGACAGGGCATCGCCCACGCCGGCCCAGAAGTACTCTGCCGGAGCCTCGGCGATGATCTTGGGATTGATGAAGATGTGCGCCGGTCGGTTGGGGTACGAATAGCCCTCGAGCGATCCATCGTCGTTGTAGACAACGGCAATGGCGGTCGCGGCGGAGCAGTTGGAGCAGATCGTCGGCACGGTAAAGACGATCTTCTTGAGCTCGATGGCCGCCGTCTTGACGGTATCGAGCGCCTTGCCGCCGCCGCATGCGATAAGCACGTCGGCTTCCTGGCAGGCGGGCGAGTTTACGACCTTGGCGATATTGGCGCGCGTACTGTTGGTGCCGTAGACGCGCGTCTCCAGAATCTCGACGTCGGTACCCGCTAGCGCAGCTTCGATACCGGGAAGTGCTGCGGCCAGTGCCCGCTTGCCACCGATGATCGCGACCTTGGTCGCTCCGTACTCCGCCAGTGCGCCCGGCAGCTCGTCAAAGCAATCCTCGCCAACGGTGTAGTCGCTCATTCCAATCGTGCGCATAGCAACCTTCTTTCGTTCGATAAAGTGCTTTCAGGTATTTTGCTCCAAGAGAAGGTCCACAGCCGCGAGAAATTTCGAAGGTTGATTTCCGATCTCAGCCGAACACATTGAGCAAATAGGCCATTCCCGCAGTTAGCTGAACGCCCCTGCGGCCCCTCCTGGGGTCCGGGGCGCCGTTTTCCCAGTTGATGGAACGGTGGAGATGTGTTTCGATGGGTCCGGTGGCCATGCTCCGCCCGCCGCCCGGCACCTCTTCCCAGGCTCAGCCGGACGGTCGGTCCGTCTATTCCGTTTTTCCTTCTAGGCTAGGCCAGCGGGGCATCGCCCCTCTCGGCGCGCGCCCTCTCGATGAGCCCCGGCGTCAGGTCGAGGTCGCCGAGCGGCACGTCCCACCACCGTAGGCGTCCAGCAGCGCCGCCGCGTCCTCCCCGAGCATCGCCCTGAAGGCGCGCGCGGGCGTCGAGAAGCCGAGCGCGCCGCGGGGCTCGGGAGTTCACGTGCGACATGGCCAGCGCCAGGTCGGCCGGGGCGAGCCGGTCGAACCTGATTCCGGCGCCCTTGGGCAGCAGCTTCCTGATCTCGACGTGGTTGCGCTCGCAGGCGCCCTTCTGGTCGCTGCGGCGCGGGTCGCAGTAGAACAGCCCCGTCTCGCCCGGCCCCTCGCCGAGCAGCGCCGCGATCGCCGCCTCGTCGGAGAACTCGGCGCCGTTGTCGGTGAGGACGGCGCGGAAGACCCTGCCCATGCCGTCGGCGCCGAGGACCTCCCCTGATATCGCCCAGGGCGTCCGCGACGCACCCGGCGGTCTTCCGCCCAGCGGCAGCGCGAGCTGGAGCCTGCTGGGGCGGTGCAGCAGCGTGAGCAGGCACGCGGAGTCCTCCCGCGCGCCCTCGACCGTGTCCATCTCCCAGGCCGCGGCGCACGCGTCCTCCCCGAGGGCGAGGAACGCGGCATGCGACCTGCGGGCGGAGTGGCGCGTGGCCGCCCGCCCGGCGGCGCGCTTCCTCGGCCTGTAGCCGACCTTGCGCCTGAGCTCCATGTTCGTCATGCCGTCGTAGCCCGCCGAGACCCAGCGGTAGATGGTCGAGGGAGACAGGTCCACCGGCCCGCCGTTGCGCGCCGCCATCTGCTCGGGCGACAGCCCCCGGCGCAGGCAGTCCCTGATGGCCTCCAGCCTCGCCGCCGCGGCGGGCTCGTCGGCGTCGATCCCGCGCCTGGACGAGACGAGCACCGAGTCCGCGCACAGCTGCGCGGCGCGGGCGTCGTAGAAGACGTGCGGGCGGCGCTTGCAGCCCAGCGCGCGGTAGCGGCCGCAGCCGTTGCAGCAGCGCGGCCACGCCGCCAGGCGCGGGCAGGCCGCCGACAGGTCGGTGCCGGCGTCGACGCGCTCGCCGCGCCTGGACTTGGGCGCCGTGACGAACCTGTGCGCCGACACCTCGGCGCTCACCGTCGAGGGCGACCTGCCCAGCTCCCTCGCGATCTCCCCTGCACGAGGCCCTGCGCTCCAGCATCCTCTGGACCGTGTCCCGCTCGTGCCTCGTGAGCCTTCCGTAGGCCCTCGGGACCGCCCTTGCGGAGCCCTTCCCGCTCTTTCTGCTCTTTCCGGACATGCCGTCCTCCGATCTCCCGGGGCCGGCCGATCCGGCCCTCAGGTATCGGGTTCCCACATTCATCCGCACATGTGCGAATGAATGTGGGAAGTGTTCGGATGAAGTTGATAATCAAGGGAGAAATTTCGAACGTATAAAACCAGTGTTGAGGGTTTTTCGCCGGCGTGGAACGTGCTAGCATACTCCGCATAAGCGTTGATGGGGACGAGTAGTCGGCCATCCGCATGCCACAGAGAGCGGGAGCGCTGAGATCCCGTGCATGCGACCGATGAAAATCACCCCGGAGCTGCGATCCCAACGGACGTGCCGCGCAGGTTCGTCTTAGTAGATATCGCCGAGATGGTCGTCGATACAGGCCAGCCGAGTAACGGATGCGAGCGCGCGGTGACGCGGGCGAGGGCATCTAAGCTGGGTGGTTAAGCGAAGAGCTTTTGCGGGCGTACGGCCCGTTTTGTGGCGCTTCGTCCCAGCTTGTAGGGACGGGCGCTTTTTTGGTGCCCAACGGGCGTGCGCGCCCACGACATGAAAGGGGTACCGTGGCAAACGAGTACAAGCAGACGATGAATCTGCCCAAAACCGGATTTCCCATGCGTGCCGGTCTTTCCAAATCCGAGCCCAAGCGACTCAAGGACTGGCAGGACAACAAGGTCTACGAGCAAGTTCTAAAGAAGAACGAGGGTCACAAGAAGTTCGTGCTGCACGACGGCCCTCCGTACGCCAACGGCCCGATCCACATCGGCCATGCCATGAACAAGATCTCCAAGGACATGATCAACCGCTACTGGATGATGCAGGGCTATGAGGTTCCCTATGTCCCCGGTTGGGACTGCCATGGCCAGCCGATCGAGCATAAGGTCGAGGAGAAGCTCGGCACCGAGAAGTTCAACCAGACCTCCACGGCCAAGATTCGTGAGCTTTGCAACGAGTTCGCTGTCGAGAACATCGAGCTGCAGAAGGCCGGCTTCCGTCGTCTGGGCGTGCTCGGCGACTGGGACAACCCCTATCTGACGCTCTATCACCAGCATGATGCTGCCGACATCGAGGTCTTCAAGGCCATGTTCGATAAGGGCATGATCTATCGCGGCCACAAGCCGGTTCACTGGTGCAAGCACTGCCACACCGCACTCGCCGAGGCCGAGATCGAGTACTCCGACGAGACGAGCCCGTCCATCTTCGTGCGCTTTGAGATGACCACCAAGCCCGCCGGCCTCGAGAACTTCGACGGCCCGGTTGACTTTATCATCTGGACGACTACGCCGTGGACCATCCCCTCCGACCAGGCCGTTTCCCTCAAGCCCGGCGCCGCCTACGTCGCCGTTGAGCACGATGGCCGCGCCGAGGTCATGCTCGAGGACCTGGCCCCCAAGTGCTGCGAGGAGTTTGGCTGGGAGTACACCCCGGTTATGGTCGACGGCAAGCCCTACGTGGTTCCCGCCGAGACCTTCCATCACATTCACTATAAGCAGCCGATCTTTGACGGTGTCGAGGGCGTTGCGCTGCTGGCCGATTACGTCGGTGTCGATGACGGTACCGGTATCGTTCACAACTCGCCCGGTCACGGCGTCGACGACTACTTCGCCTGCCTCAAGGAGGGCATCACCGACATCTGCATGCCGGTCGATGACGACGGCAAGTTCTATACCGGCGAGGAGTTTGGCACCGGCGGCCCCTTCAGCGGCATGGATACCGACGAGGCCAACCCGCACATCATCGAGTTCCTGCGCGAGCGCGGCACCCTGGTCCTCGAGAAGAAGATCACGCACAGCTATCCGCACTGCTGGCGCTGCAAGCACCCGGTGCTTTTCCGTGCTACCGACCAGTGGTTTGTCTCGATGGACAAGACCGGCTTGCGCGAGCAGGCTGGCAAAGAGGTTCGCGAGAACGTCAAGTGGTATCCGGCCCACGCGGCCAACCGCATCGGCGCCATGGTCGAGCAGCGTCCCGACTGGTGCATCAGCCGTCAGCGCAACTGGGGCGTGCCTATCCCCAGCTACACCTGCGCCGACTGCGGCGAGAAGGTCATGAACGACGCCACGCTCGACGCCGTCATCAAGCTCTTCCACGAGAAGGGCTCCGACGCCTGGTTCACCGACGCTCCCGAGAGCTACCTGGGCGAGGCCTGCGTCTGCCCCAAGTGCGGGCGGCCATCACCTCAAGGCTGATAAGGACATCCTCGACGTGTGGTGGGACTCTGGCGTGTCTTGGAAGGCCGTCTGCGAGTATCGCCCCGAGCTTGAGTACCCGGCTGATGTGTATCTCGAGGGCTCCGACCAGCATCGCGGTTGGTTCCAGAGCTCGCTGCTCACTTCGGTGGGTACCAACGGCCATGCTCCCTACAAGGCGGTCGTCTCGCAGGGCTTCACCCTCGACGGCCAGGGCCGCAAGATGTCCAAGTCGCTCGGCAACGTCATCGACCCTAACAAGGTCTGCGACGAGATGGGCGCCGACATCATCCGCCTGTGGGTTGCTTCCGTCGACACCAGCTCCGACGTTTCCATCGACCACGAGATTCTCGCTCGTACGTCCGATGCCTACCGTCGTTTCCGCAACACGCTGCGCTTCCTGCTCTCCGAGCTCGAGGGCCAGTTTGAGCCCGAGACCGACGGCGTCGCTTTTGCCGACCTGCTGCCGCTCGACAAGCTCATGGTTGCCCGTCTGACCCAGGTCCAGGCCGAGGTCGACGACGCTTACTCTTGCTACGAGTTCCCGCGCGCTTACCGTGCGCTTTATGACTTCGTGGTTACCGAGCTTTCCAACGTGTACCTCGACGCCCTGAAGGATCGCCTGTACTGCGACAAGCCCGGCTCGCTCGAGCGCCGCAGCGCCCAGACCGTGCTGGCCGAGCTCTTCTCTATGCTCATGCGCGATCTGCAGCCGATTTTGTCCTACACCGTCGACGAGGCCATGGCATATGCGCCCGCCGGCTGCGTCGACCACCAGAAGTACGCGGCGCTGCTCGATTGGTACAAGTCGCCCATCACGGTCGACGAGGCCAATGAGTTTGAGGGCGTGCTCGAGGCTTCGCTCGAGCTCCGTAGCGCCGTGACCAAGTCCCTTGAGGATGCCCGTTCTGCCGGTACCTTCACCAAGAGCCAGCAGGTTCGCGTCAAGGCGGTCGTTCCCGCAGAGATGTACGCGCTGCTGACCGGCGACAAGGCCGTCGACCTGGCCGAGTTCTACATCGTCTCCGATGTTGAGCTGACTCAGGGCGAGGAGCTTTCCGTTGCCATTGAGGCTGCTGAGGGCGAGTGCTGCGACCGTTGCTGGAACTATCGCACCACCGTTGGCGAGTACAACGGCCACGCACATATCTGTAAGCGCTGCGCTGATGCGCTGTAGGTTACGGCGTTCGTAGAACGCCGTAACCTACCGACGCTGCAAACGCCCCTAAGCGGCAATCTGACGTTCAATCGTCGGTCGCGTACGAAAGTACGCTTCCCTCCTCTTTCACGTCACCTTGCTCGCTTAGGGACGTTTTCGCTGTTGGTGACGGCAACGCGGCTTTTCCATTGTTGGAACTAGAGCCTTCTCTTTCGACCTGTGCTCTTAGTCGAAAGCTATTTAGCGACATTCCGTTATTCGGAATGTCGCTTTTGTTTTGTGCTGGTTATTTCGCTTGCGTTGGTGGATATGTCGTGCGCTCTGCGTGTGGCAATATAAGATGGTAAATTGCGTTAAACGGAATTCGATTGTTTTGAGGGTAGGGGATTTCTTTGGGTCGTACTGCGGATATGACGCCGCCTTTGCGTTGGCGGTTGGGTGTTGCCGGTGGGGTGGCGCTGGTTGTGCTGCTTGTTGACCAGCTGACCAAGCTTGCGGTTCGTGCCGTGGGCGACACTTTGCATGTGACTGTTATCCCCGGTGTGATCGACTTTCTATTTGTCCGTAATATCGGTGCTGCCTTTAGCATGGGCGAGGGGGCATGGCGTTGCGTTCGCTTTGCTGGCGCTTGCGGTCATTGTCGCCATTGCCGTGTACTTGCTTCGCACGCCCCAGCTTGCTCGCTTGGAGGTTGTGGGCATGGCTATGGTCGTGGGTGGCGCCATTGGCAACGCGATCGATCGCCTGGCTTTTGGCTTTGTGACTGATTTTATTGCCACCACCTTCATCGACTTTCCCGTCTTTAACGTGGCCGATATCGGCATCACCGTAGGCGTTGTGCTTGCCCTCATCGGCTACATGTTCTTGAGCCCTGCGGCCCGCGAAGTCGATGCGACTGCCGAGCTCAATGCCCGTGATGAGGCCCGCGCCAAGCGCAAAGCCAAGCAGCGTGGGGAGCGTGCCCGCAAGATTCGCGAAAGGAATGAGCGTTAATGGCCGACATCCATATTCTTGTTGCCGACGATTGCTCTGGCCAGCGTCTCGACGCCTTTCTGGGTGCCAACGACGGCTGCCCCACGCGCTCTGCCTGCGCGCATCTGATCGAGGGCGGCGCCGTAATCGTGAACGGCGAGACCTGCCTGTCAAAAAAAAATATGCTGTGCGCTCCGGCGACCGCATTTCGGTCGATCTGCCCGAGCCGCACGATCCCACCGATGTGATTCCCGAGGCTATCCCCCTCGACATCCGCTACGAGGACGACTACCTCATTGTTCTCTCCAAGCAGCGCGGTCTCGTGTGCCATCCTGCTCACGGCCACGAGAGCGGTACGCTTGCCAACGCCCTGGTCTATCACTGCGGTATCGACCATCTGGGCACCGTGCAGGGCGAGGACCGCCCCGGCATCGTGCATCGTTTAGATCGCGATACCTCGGGCCTCATGCTTGCGGCAAAAGACGACGACACGCAGCGCGCACTCCAAAATCTCATTCGCACGCGCACGCTCGATCGTCGCTATATCACGCTCGTTCACGGACATATCGCTATGGATGAGGGCACCATTAACACCGGTATCGCCCGTTCAACGCGTGACCGTGTCAAGATGGCAGTGTCCGACGATCCCTTTGCGCGTCAGGCCATTACGACCTTTAAGGTGCTCGAGCGCTTTGATTCTACGCGCTTTGACGACGGCTATACGCTCGTCGAGTGCCACCTGTTTACGGGCCGCACACATCAGATTCGCGTGCATATGCGCCATATCAACCACGCCTGCGTGGGCGATCCGCTCTACGGCAAGTGCGATGCACGCGCCGATCAGGGTCTGACCAGGCAATTCCTTCATTCCTGGCGTGTTGCATTCGACCATCCCGTGACGGGGGAGCGCATCGAGTGCCGTGACGAATTGCCCTGGGATCTCGCCGCGGTTCTTGACGACTTAGCTCCGCGCTCGCTTGGCCGCACTGCCGCCGGCGACGAGATTGTTCCTCAGCTCGGCTTGCTCGAAGCCTAGCCAGTATTAGGTGGTTTCTTGAACTCGGTAAGCCTGCGGTAAGATATACGGTTGTTTACGTAACGCGTTCTCGGGAGCCTGCATGCTCGCCTTTTTACAAACCAACACGCCCATCGTGATCTTCAATCAGATCGTGGTCACGTTGCTTACGGTCTGCTTCTTGTACCAGGTGGTCTTCTTTGTCATCGGCGCCCTCCGTGGCGAGGTCGCGCCTCCCAAGGCCAAAAAACTTCACCGCTATGCCTTCTTCATTGCTGCGCATAACGAGGAGGCCGTAATCGCCAACCTCGTACGCTCCATCAAGGATCAGGATTATCCGTCCGAGCTTATCGAGGTCTTTGTGGTCGCCGACGCCTGCACCGACAACACCGCGCAGCTCGCACGCGAGGCCGGTGCCATTGTTTACGAGCGCAATGATCTTGCCCGTAAGGGTAAGAGCTGGGTCATGGACTTTGGCTTCGACCGCATTCTCAACGAGTATCCCGACACGTTTGAGGGCTACTTTATCTTCGATGCCGATAACGTTATCTCCCGCGATTACGTGTCCAAGATGAATGATGCCTTTGACCAGGGCTTTCATGTGGTCACCAGCTACCGCAACTCTAAGAACTTTGGCAGTTCGTGGATCTCTGCTGCCAACGCCACCTGGTATCTACGTGAGGCCCGCTTCCTCAACAACGCGCGTAATATCTGCAAGACGTCCTGTGCTGTCTCGGGTTCGGGCTACCTTATCTCGGCGAGCGTCATCGAGGGCATGCACGGTTGGCAGTTCCATACGCTGACCGAGGACATCCAGTTCACCACGTTCTGCGCCATCCATGGCATTCGCATCGGTTATGCACCGGCGGAGTTCTTTGACGAACAACCCGTGACGTTTAAGGCGTCCTGGAAACAGCGTATGCGTTGGACCAAGGGCTTCTACCAGGTGTTCTTTACTTACGGTAAGCACCTGGTCAAGTCGACCTTCCGCTACCATCGCTTTGCCGCCTACGACATGTTTATGACCATCGCCCCGGGTATGCTGCTGTCCCTGATCTCCATGCTCGCCAATGCGACGTTCCTGATCGTGGGCGGTCTTTCGCACGGCTTCTTGGCTACCGAAGTCGAGATGCAGGCGTGCGCCGCTTCGCTCATTATGACCTTTGCCATGATGTATCAGACGTTCTTCATCTTGGCGCTGCTCACGACTATCTTTGAGTACAAGCATATTCACTGCGCGCAAAAGTGGCGCCTGGTGACCAACCTGTTTACCTTCCCGATCTTTATGTTCAGCTATATCCCCATCACGGTGGCAGCGCTGTTCCTGAAAGTCGACTGGGTCCCGACGCAGCACGCCGTCAGCGTTACTCTCGACGAGGTCATGCAAGGCGCTAAATAACCACCACTAAAACCACCGCAAAGGGGACAGGTACCTTTGTGGTGGTTTTTGCTTTTGCGATGCAGCTCGAGGAGGCGTCCGATGGTCTATATCCGTTTTGGATTTGCATCTTTGCCGGCGTGGCAATTGATGCCCGAGAGCGACGGTTTCCCAATGGGCTTGCCGGCGCGTGTGCGGTGGCGGCGTTAGCGGGTGTTTGGTTCGATCTCGGTTTGAACACAGCGCTTGACCACGCAGGTCTTGCCGTCATCGTGTATCTTGCTCTCGTGCTGACTGAGTCCTTCTGGCGTCGTCTTCGCCAAACCCCGGGCATCGGCATGGGAGATGCTAAAGGCACTTTTCGCGCTTTGCACGCTCGACCCTATGGGTGGCATCGTGGCATTTGCCGCTGCGCTCCTGGTTCTTGCCCTCTCCTGCCTCATCACGAAATCGCGCTCTCTGCCATTGCTCCCGTTTTTGGTGCCGATTTTTGCCATAATCGAGGTCGTGGGCTGCACTTTGTAACCGATTGCGCATCCTTCTTAAGGAGCATGCCATGGCAATTAATCAAGAAACGGCCGTCATTAAGGCGCGCATGGACCGTATTCCCTCGGCGTTGTCGCCCGAACTTGTAGAGCGCATTTCCGCCGATCGTGCTTCGGGGCATGTCAACCCGTATCGTTGCAACGACGATCAGGTCATTCGTCGTATTGATCGCGCCGCCGACAAAGGCACGCTTATGCGTCCGGCGTTTATGCGCGATACCGAAAAGATACTTCATCTTCCGGCGTACACCCGTTATGCAGGCAAAACGCAGGTCTTTAGCTTCCGTAGCAATGATGATCTTTCACGCCGCGGTTTGCACGTACAGCTTGTCTCCCGCATTGCGCGCGATATCGGTCGCGCCCTGGGGCTCAATTGCGACCTGATCGAGGCGATTGGCTTAGGCCACGACTTGGGACACACGCCCTTCGGCCATGCCGGCGAGCGCTTCCTCAACGATATCTTTCATGAGCGTACGGGGCGTTATTTTTTCCATAACGTGCAGTCGGTCCGCGTGCTCGATGCGTTGTACGGTCGCAACGTGTCGCTTCAGACGCTCGATGGCGTGCTCTGCCACAACGGCGAGTACGAGCAGCGTGTGTTCGAGCTCTCGGACATGAGTTCCTTTGACCAGTTCGATCGAACCGTCGAGGATTGCATTGCCACAGGCTATAGCGCAATTGAGCACTTGCGTCCCATGACGCTCGAGGGCTGCGTGGTCCGCATCTCTGATATCCTTGCCTACGTTGGGCGCGATCGCCAAGACGCCATTGCGGCGGGCCTGCTGTCGCCCGACGCTTTTGATGATGGCCGGGGCGGTGCCTACAACAGCTGGATCCTCACGCATGCCTCCATCGATATCGTTGAGCACAGCTATGGCAAGCCGCGCATCGAGATGAGCGAGGTCCTGTTCGAGGAAATCCGCCGGGCCAAGCGCGAGAACTACGAGAAGATCTATAGCAAGGGCGGTATCGAAGGCGATTCCGAGGCGGAGCTGCGCGAGGCATTCGAAAAACTCTACGACCGTTGCCTGCAGGATATAAACGAAGGCGACGAGTCTTCGTATATCTTTAAGCACCATATTTCGCGCATTGAGCAGCAGCTTTCCTACTACAACCGTACCTATGCATGGCAGGATGACAAAGGATCAAGCCGTGGTGGATTATATCGCGAGTATGACGGACGGCTATTTCTGCGAGCTGACGAGCAAGCTGTTCCCGGGTCTAAAGTTTCCGCATCGTACCTATATTAACGAACGGTAGTTCGTATATATTCGCTATACTGGTTAGTTGAAAAACGTTTTTTTGATTGATGCACGGGATGGCTATGGACGACCTTTTTTTTCTGCTTCGACGCGCGAGCGTTCCTTTAAAAATGCGCCGCTTGCGGTGCGCATGCGACCCAATTCGCTCGACGAGTACGTGGGCCAGCAAAAGGCCGTCGGTAAGGGCTCATGGCTGCGTGCCGCGATCGAGCACGACGTGCTTTCGAGCGTGATTCTGTACGGGCCTGCCGGTACGGGCAAGACGACGCTGGCCCACATTATCGCCAACCATACCAAGAGCGAGTTTGTCGAGGTCAGCGCTGTGACGGGCACCGTGAAGGACCTGCGTCGCGTGATTGACGAGGCCAAGACGCGCCTGAATACCTACGACCGCCGCACCATTCTATTCATCGATGAGATTCACCGCTTCTCTAAGTCGCAGCAGGATGCCCTGCTGCATGCAGTTGAGAACCGTACCGTCATTATGATTGGCGCCACGACGGAGAATCCGTACTTCGAGGTCAACTCGGCGTTGCTCTCGCGTGGTCGCGTGGTGGGGCTCGAGCACTTAAAGGACGAGGATATCGCGACGCTCATCGAGCGTGCGCTCGAGGCACCGCAGGGTCTAAACGGTAAGTTCTCGGCCGATGAGGATACGGTCAAGTCCATCTGCACGCTGGCCGCGGGCGACGCTCGCTCGGCACTCACGACGCTTGAGCTTGCGAGCGAGATTGCCGTCACGCGTCCCGATACCGAGGGAACGCCAGCGCCGGCGGCGGGGGAGCGCTACCCCATCACCGTGGATGACGTAAAGATTGCCAACCCTCGTCGTGGTTTTTCGTATGACAAAAACGGCGACATGCACTACGACATCATCAGTGCGTTTATTAAGTCTATGCGCGGCAGCGACCCCGATGCCACGATTTATTGGCTTGCACGCATGATCGATGCTGGGGAGGATCCCAAGTTTATTGCGCGCCGCATTATGATCCACGCTTCTGAGGATGTTGGCAACGCCGATCCGCAGGCGCTTTTGGTGGCGCATGCCGCGTTTAAGTCTGCCGAGGTCATTGGCTATCCCGAATGCCGCATTAACCTGGCTCAGGCTGCGCTCTATGTTTGCCTGGCGCCTAAATCCAATGCTTGCGAGGCTTCGATCGATGCGGCGCTCGCCGATATCCATTCAAGTGGGCTGCGCGAGGTGCCAAGTTATCTGCGCGACCGTCATCGCCCGGGCAGCGACGAATACGGTGTGTATAAGTATCCGCATGATTATCCCGAAGGTTGGGTCGACCAGCGTTATTTGCCCGAGGGACTGGAGCGCGGTGCATTTTGGCAGCCTGCCGGCCGCGGCTGGGAAGAGTGGCGTGTGGAGCAAAGCGAACGTGACCGCAGCGGGAATGCACCGAAGTAGCTACTGATAATTTTGTCCCACGTTGCTCTCTTGGCATGTTCGGTCCCCTTTGGGGTACCATGAAAAGCGTCTGTATTTCGATTCCTTCGGGAGGCTTGTATGAGTCCCATTCAAATCGCCCTGCTGCTGCTCGCCGTTGCCGGCGTGTGGGCTGTTATCGAGCTCGCGCTCACGCTGCGCAAGACTCGCACCGCAGTCGACTCGCTCGACAAGACGGTGAGCGACCTTAACAACACGCTCGCCGAGGCACAGCCCGTGGTGGCAAAGCTCGATGGCGCTGTCGACGAGCTTACGCCGGCACTTGCCCAGATGGAGCCGCTGCTTAAGTCGAGCAAGACGGCAGTTGATGCCCTTACCTCCAACCTCGTGGAAGTCGAGGCGGTCGTCCGCGATATTTCCGAGGTTACGGGCAGTATGGCCGAGGCCAGCAATGCTGTGTCGAGTGTGACTGACTCTGCGGCAGGTGCCGTGCAGAAGCTCTTTAATAAGGTGAAGGCTCCCGCAGCCGACGCCGAGCGCAAGCTTTCCGCTGCCGAAGAAGCCGAGCAGCCGACCGAGCGTGTCCTGATTGGCGAAGCCGGGGACGATGTCGCTGCTGGTGAGAATGATGCACAGAAGCCTGCTAAATCAGCCCAGTATTACACCTACACGCCCGCCGAGACCTCTGAGGAGTCCTGCGATGAGTAGCGAAGCAACTTGCCCTATCACGCTGACCGTTGCCGGTGACCCGCGTCTCGCTCGCCTTGTGCGCATGACGGCAGCCAACGTTGGTGCCCTGTGCTCTATGTCTGTCGATCGTATCGAGGACATTCGCATGGCTGCCGAGGAGGCTTTCATCTTTGGTTGCACCGCGGTCGACTGCGATGACATCACCATCAAATTCGATGTCGATGAGACCCACGTTGGCATGACTATTACCTTTGGTGATCAGGCAACTGTCGACGAAGATGACCAGGCTGCCGTATATGCCGAGCTCATTTTGGCGAGCGTGTGCGATTCCTACGAAAAGACTGCGGCGCCCCTGACGCTTTCCCTCGACCTCAAGGCGGATATCTAATATGACCGAACGTTCCCGGAGCGGTAAGACCGCTTGGGACAAGGAGAAAACCCGCGAGCTGTTTCGTCGCTATAAAGAGACCGGTGACCCGGACGCACGCGAGCAGCTCGTCATGTCCCACATGAACCTGGTAAGGTTTCTTGCCAACAAATTTAAGAACCGCGGCGAGCCGCTCGATGATCTGATGCAGGTTGGCTATTTGGGCCTGCTCAAGGCTATCGATCGCTTTGACCCCGAGCGCGGACTCGAGTTCACGACGTTTGCCACGCCCACCATTCTGGGCGAGATTAAGCGCCACTTCCGCGACAAAAGGGCTGGAGCGTGCGCGTGCCGCGCCGTCTGCAGGAGCTCTCGGCTAAGGTCAACCAGGCCACCGACAAGCTTACCAACGAGTTGCAGCGCTCGCCCAAGGTTGAGGAAATCGCCGAGTACCTGGGCGTGACCGTCGACGAGGTGCTCGAAGCTATGGAATCGTCCTCGGCCTACACCTCGGTGCCCATCGAGGCCCCTGGTGCGTCCGATTCCGACGATGCGCCCTCGATTCTCGACCGTTACGCCGACGACGACAACGAGCTCGACTTTACCGATGACCGCCTGGTGATCGAGGAAGCCATCCGTGATTTCTCGCCGCGCGAGCGCGAGGTGATCGAGCTGCGCTTTGTGAAGGGCATGACCCAGATTGAGATTGCCAAGAAGCTGGGCATCTCGCAGGTGCAGGTCTCGCGCCTGCTTCGTCGTACGCTTAAGAAGATTCAGGACAAGATCGACCCCGACGGAGTGATGATTCGTTCATGAGTGAGCACCCCCAACAAACCGATCGCGTGCTGCGCGACACCCGCATTCTGACGCTTCGCATTTGGGCTGTTGTCGGCTGCATTGTCATCGCTGCTGTCATCTTTAACCTTATGGGCATCCTGGTGCCGGTTATCGAGTTTCTCGCCGTTGGTTCCATCATTGCCTTTGTGATGTCCCCGATTACCAATTGGCTCGAGCATCATGGCGTCGGCCGTGGCATCGGTTCGCTTATCGCGCTTATTGTTGTTGTTGCCGTGCTCGTCGGTGTCGTTTGCATCTTGTCGCCGATTCTCTTTGGTCAGATCATGGAAGTCCTGAGCCGCCTACCCGCGCAGCTTCGCGTTGCGGGCGGCGACCTCAACGAGATGATTTCACATGCCAAGACGCTCAACAATACGCCGCTCAAGGAGTATTTGGACGATAATCTTTCGTCGCTTGTTACCGTGGCATCGAAGTATGTGTCTCAGATTGCTGCCGAGCTTGGCCGCGGCGTGTTCCCGCTCATCACCAATACGGCCTCGCAGTTGTTCGTGATCTTCCTTGGTCTGGTGCTTGCATACTGGATGGCCTGCGACTACCCTCGCATGCACCACGAGATTTGCACCATTATCGGACAGGAAAAGGAGACCTCGTACCGCTTTATGGTCGCCATCCTTTCTCGCTCTGTCGGCGGCTACATGCGCGGTATGGTCGTGACGTCCATCTGCGGTGGTTTCCTCGCCTTTATCGGTTTTATGATCATCGGCCATCCGTATGCGGCGCTCATGGCTATCTTTACCGGCATCATGCATTTGGTTCCGGTCGTCGGTCCCTGGGTGAGCGCAGCAATCGCCACGGTACTCGGCTTCATGTTCAGTCCCATGTTGGCGTTATGGACGCTCATCGTGACGATGGTCGCGCAAAACGTCACCGATAACGTGATTTCGCCTAAGGTTATGCAGAGCTCTGTACAGGTGCATCCTATCATGAGCCTCACGGCGCTCGTTATTGGCTCGGCGCTCATGGGTCCCATTGGCATGATCATTGCCATTCCGCTGTGCGCAGCCCTTAAGGGCATTTTCGTCTACTACTTTGAGAATGAGACCGGCCGCCAGCTTGTGGCATATGACGGCGCCGTGTTTAAGGGGCACACCGTACCGCGATGCCGAGGGCAATCCGGTCGCCGCCTATGACGCGCTTGGAGACGATACATTCATTTACGAGTCCGAGCTCATCGGCAACGAGACCGCGCCCGAGGCCCAGGCAATGCCCAAGCCCGAGCTCGATAACCCCTGATCGCTTCTCTCGGGTCTGCAACCCGATGCCACGGGCTTCTTCAAGAACCCCTTTGCCAAGGACGATGACTCCAACTCGGACGACGAAACCAAAACCGGCATCGACGGCTCCATGGACGATTCGGATTCTAAATAGGTTCTATTAACGTTTCTTGAAGTTGTAAATGACAAGAAACGCGACCAAAGCGATTGATAAGGGGCCGGCTACATAGAAATAGAGAATGTCAATTGCGCGTAGAGGGCAATAAGCCTTATCGCCGGACGTTACTGCATATAATACGTAGCCAAATGCTGGTTGGTTTGCGTACCAGCATGAGAAGGCTAAGAGCGCTAAAAGTGCTACAACCAGAAGTGCATTCAGGACAAATCGTTTGCTTTTCATCGATCGCTCCTTTCGAGTAGCTCTTATATGTAATTCTACAGCAGTCATTTGTTTTTCAAAGACTTTGGCTGTCCTAAATAACGTGCATCTTTCGCTGGAGGGTCGCTGTTTGGCGACCCTCTATTTTTGCACAGGCGCGGCGGGATGGTAATATCGTTACGTTTGAACTGTTTCGATGTGAAACCGAGGAGATTCCCTCTATGAGTGCTGACTACCCGTCAATGACTACGGCCGAGATCCGCTCCAAGTTCCTCAACTTCTTTGAGGAGCGCGGTCTTAAGCTCTATCCTTCTTCGTCCCTCGTCCCCGACGACCCTTCGCTGCTGCTTGCCAACGCCGGCATGAACCAGTTTAAGGAGTACTACCAGGGCAAGAAGACCATGAAGGAGATCGGCGCGATCTCCTGCCAGAAGTGCGTCCGCACCAACGACATCGATTGCATCGGCGAGGACGGCCGTCACTTGTCGTTCTTTGAGATGCTCGGCGATTTCTCTTTTGGCGGCGTCTCCAAGGAGCAGGCTTGCGCCTGGGCCTTTGAGCTCATCACCAAGGAGTTCAAGCTGCCGCTCGATCGCCTGTACTTCACCGTCTTTACCGAGGACGACGAGACCCACGACGTGTGGCGTTCTCTGGGCGTTGCCGAGGACCACATCTCCCGCCTGGGTGAGGATGACAACTTCTGGGCCGCTGGCCCCACCGGCCCCTGCGGTCCGTGCCCGAGATCTACTTTGACATGGGCGAGGAGGTGGGCTGCGGCAGCCCCGACTGCAAACCGGGCTGCGACTGCGACCGCTTCCTGGAGTACTGGAACTGCGTGTTCACCCAGTACGACCGTCAGGAGGACGGCTCCATGCCGGAGCTGCCGCACCGCAACCTCGATACGGGCATGGGTCTGGAGCGCATGGCCGCTATCATGCAGCACAAGACCGCTAACTACGACGGCGATCTGATGCAGCACCTCATCAAGCTCGGTGAGGAGATCAGCGGCAAGACCTATGACGCCGACGATTACTCCGGTGCCAGCCGTTCTCTTCGCATCATCGCCGACCACTCCCGTGCCGTCGACTTCATGATCTCTGACGGCATCCTGCCCGGTAACGAGGGTCGCGAGTACGTCCTTCGCCGCCTGCTCCGTCGTGCCGTATTCCACGGTCGCCTGCTGGGTATCGAGGGCGCCTTCCTGACCAAGTTCATCGACGAGGTCAACGCTCAGATGGGCGAGGCCTATCCCGATCTGCTCAAGAACGTCGCACTCGTCAAGGGTATCGTCGCCTCCGAGGAGGAGCGCTTCTCCACGACGCTCGACAACGGCCGCGTCTATCTGGACGAGGCCTTGGCAGCGCTTGCCGAGGGCGCCGTGCTTCCGGGCGATGTTGCCTTTAAGCTGCACGACACCTTTGGTTTCCCCATCGACCTGACCGTCGAGATCGCCGGCACCGCTGGCCACGATGTCGACATGGACGGCTTTACCGCCTGCATGGAGGACCAGAAGGCCCGCGCCCGCGCTAACGCAAAGGGCGATGCCTGGGGCAGCTTCAACGATGTGTGGGTCGAGCTTTCCGACAAGGTTGCAGCGACCGAGTTCGACGGCTATGACAACGATGTGATCGAGGGCGCCAAGGTTGTCGCCATCGTGCGCAACGGCGAGTCCGTCGAGTCCGCTGCCGCCGGCGAGGACGTCGAGGTTGTGCTCGACCGCACCCCGTTCTACGCCGAGATGGGTGGCCAGCAGGGTGATGCCGGCAAGCTTTCCGCCGAGGGCGTTGTTCTGACCGTTGCCGACACCAAGAACCACAACGGCCTGTATGCCCACGTCGCGCACGTTGCCGATGGCACGCTGACTGTCGGTGCCGCTGTTACCGCCGCGCTCGACGCCGAGCGCCGTGGCTTCCTGCGCCGCAACCACACCGCCACGCACCTGCTCGACGCCGCCCTTAAGCAGGTCCTGGGCGAGCACGTCTCCCAGGCCGGCTCGCTGGTGACGCCCGAGCACCTGCGCTTTGACTTTACGCACTTCGAGGCCCTGTCTTCCGAGCAGCTCAAGGCTGTCGAGGACCTGGTCAACCAGCAGATCTTCGCTTCCAAGCCGGTCGTGACCCGTGTTATGGGCATCGACGAGGCTAAGGCTGCCGGCGCTGTCGCTCTGTTTGGCGAGAAGTACGGCGACGTCGTCCGCGTCGTCTCCGTAGGCGCCGAGGACCAGCCGTTCTCTCGCGAGCTCTGTGGTGGCACGCACGCTGCCAATACCGCCGAGATCGGCCTGTTCAAGATTATTTCCGAGTCCTCTACGGGCTCGAATGTCCGCCGTATCGAGGCCGTGACCTCCAAGGGCGCCCTCGACTACATGGCCGACCGCCTGGCGCTCGTTGACGCCGCCGCCGCTGCGCTCAAGTGCCGCGTCGACGAGGTTCCCGCCCGTGTGGAGAACCTGCAGGCCGAGCTGCGCGAGACGTCCAACAAGCTCAAAAAGGCTCTGACCGGTGGCTCCTCCGACGCCATTTCCAGTGCCATCGAGGGTGCTGTCGAGCTCGGCGGCTACAAGCTCGTCGTCGCTGAGCTCCAGGGCCTTGAGGCTGCCGACCTGCGCAACGTCTGGGATACCGTGAACCAGAAGGTCGCTGGCCCTGTTGCCTGCGTCGTCGCCAGCGTGACTGAGAAGGGCACTCCGGCCCTGCTCGCTGCCGGCTCCGATGACGCCGTGAAGGCCGGGTTCCACGCCGGTAATGTGATCAAGCAGATCGCGGGCCTGGTTGACGGTCGCGGTGGCGGTCGTCCCAACATGGCCCAGGCCGGTGGCAAGAACGCCGCCGGTATCGCCGATGCCCTCGCGGCCGCCAAGACCGCGCTCGGCGCCTAAGAACCTAAGTAGTCGCTGTGGTCGCGCTTGCGCTGGACATAGGGGAGACCAGGATTGGCATCGCCGTCTCGAGCCGTGATGGCAAGATGGCGATGCCCGTCAAGGTGCTCCCGGCTGCCGAGGTCACCGGTATGGCCAAGACGTTCCGTTACCTGGTCGAGGACTATGAGCCCGACATCCTGGTAAGTGGACGTCCCCTGACCATGGCCGGTGAGCCCGGCCCCCAAGCCGAGCGCGTTGCCGCCGTGGCGCAAAAGATTGCCGACGAGCTCGATCTTCCGCTGGAGTTTGAGGACGAGCGTCTGTCCTCGCAAGAGGCCAAGCGTATCCTGCGCGAGCAGGGCCTCAACGAAAAGCAGATGAGGGGCAAGATCGACATGATTGCCGCCAGCCTGTTCCTGCAGACATGGCTCGATCGTAAAAACGAGGAGGTTCAGCATGCCTAGCGCTTCCGATCCGCGCCAGCCGAATCGCCAGGGGCAGCCCGCGCCGCGTCCTGTCCAGGCAGGTCAGCGCTCGGTGCAGCCGATGCCGCGTCCGGCTCAGCCCTGCTCGCATGCGGCCCGCCCCGCCCAGCGAGCGACTCAGCAGCCAACTGCCCGTACGGCGCAGCCCACTGGCGGCACTCGTTTTAAGCAGCAGGCTTCTACGCAACGCGCACAGGCTCCTCAATCGCAGCCTCATGCGCATCGCGCTCATGGTTCGCATGGCGTTGCTCCGGCGACCCGCTCGAGCTACAACACGCATGCTCGTCGCGGTGCTCAAAAGAAAAGCTCCCCGGTGCCTATGATTATCGGTGGCGTCGTTGCCGTGCTTGCGCTTGTCGCGATCGTTTTCTTTGTCGTGCCGGCCGTCAAGGGCTTCTTTGCCGGTGAGGATACGAAGGTCACGGCTGGTCAGCAGGTTACGGTGACCATTCCCGATGGTGCTTCGGGCGATACGATCGCCTCGATTCTCTCCGAGAACCATATCGTTGAAAATCCCAAGGATTACTATGCGGCGGTGAAAAAGCTCAACGCCGATATGTCGCTCAAGCCTGGAACTTATTCGTTCACCACACTCATGGATGCGACCAAGGTTGTTCAGCAGCTCATGGAAGGCCCCAACGCGGACTCCAATGCGTTGACTATCCCTGAGGGCCTGACGGTCGATCAGGTCGCCGACCGCGTGGCCAAGGCGTACGACAGCATTTCTAAGGAAGACTTCCTCAACCAGGCCAAGGCCTCCAACTACGTGGACGACTATAGCTTCCTTAAAGGGCGCCGCCAACGACTCGCTCGAGGGTTTCTTGTTCCCCAAGACCTATTCGTTGGGTGATTCGCCGACGGCCGATGACGTGATTCGCGCTATGCTCGATCAGTTTAAGACCGAGTACAAGTCGCTTGACTTTGCGAGCTGCGAAGCCAAGATCAAGGAGCGCTACGGTGTGGAGATGTCCGATTACGACATCGTTAACCTTGGCCTCTATCGTTGAGCGCGAGGGCCTCAACGCCGATCAGCGTGCGCATGTGGCATCGGTTTTCTATAACCGTCTGGCGGGCAAACTCGATGGCCTGCGTTACCTCAACAGCGATGCGACTATGATGTATGTCACCGGTGGCGAGGTTACCGCCGACGACCTGCAGAGCGATAGCCCGTATAACACCTATAAGCATGAGGGCCTGCCGCCCACGCCCATCTGCTCTCCGTCGCTCGAGGCGCTCAAGGCCACCCTTGAGCCGACCGACTCTGATGACCTGTATTTCTACATTACGCAGGACGAGGAGTACTTCTCGCAAACCTACGAAGAGCATCAACAGTCTTGGAATTAGCATGAGGATTTTTAGCCCCAAACGATACGTTGCCTCGGTCGATCGCATCGACCTTAATACCCTGTGGGCCGACGGCAAACGCGCCATTCTGCTCGATCGCGATAACACCCTGGTGCCGCGCGACACCGAGCAGGTTCCCGCCGCGGTTTCCGCTTGGCTCGACGCCGCCCGCGCCAAAGGCTTTAAGCTGTGCATGGTGTCCAACAACTGGCATCGCGACCAGGTCATGAGCTCTGCACGCGAGCTGGGACTCGAGGCCATCAGCCACGCCATGAAGCCGGCGCCATTTGCCCTCAAGGCGGGTCTTAAGCGCCTCGGCGCCACGGCCGAAGAGGCGGTACTGATCGGTGATCAGCTGTACACCGACGTGTGGAGCGGAAACTTTGCCGGCGTCGATACCATTCTGGTCAAGCCGCAAGCCACCCAAGATCTGTGGTATACGCAGATCTTCCGTATCTTTGAGCGCCGGGCCCTGCGCGACCTTCCCTGCGAGGAATAGGTCTCGCTATGTCCCAGCACACCAAACACGGCTGCGACCATATCTTCTTTATCGGCTTTTTGGGCGCGGGCAAGTCGACGCTCGCGCGCAACGTCGGCACCATGTTCAAGCGGCGTTTTATCGATACCGACCGCCTGGTCGTGCGCCGTTGCGGCAAGTCGGTGACCGAGATCTTTGAGACCGAGGGCGAGGAGCGCTTCCGCGAGCTCGAGACCTCGGCGCTCCGTTCGCTCGAAGCGAGCGCAGCCTGTTGGTTTCGTGTGGGGGCGGTATCGTCGAGACGCCGGTGAATATTGAGCTGATGCACGAAATGGGTACGTGCGTTTACCTCGAAGGCGATTTTGAGGACTCGATGCGCCAGATTCGCCGGTCCGATACCCGACCTGATTTCCGTTCGCCCGAGCACGCGGCGCTGCTCTTTGAGCATCGCCGTCCGTTGTATCGACAGGCCGCCGACCTTACCCTTGATATTCGCAACAAGTCCTTCGAGGACGTTTCCTACCTTTGTGCCGAGATGCTTTTGGAGCGTGGATTGCTATGATTCGCCGTCAACTCATCAATTTCCAAAACCGCAGTGTCGATGTCCGCGTCGGGTTTGGCGCGTTTGAGGAACTGTCGCGCATGTTTGCCTCGGCTGTGGGCAAGCCTAAGCGCGCGATGGTCGTTTGGAGCGACGCCACATCCGAGCGTTTTGGCGAGGTCGTCGAGCATGCGCTGGTCGACGCCGGGTTTGCCGTGTCGCTGCTCGCCCTTGAGGTTTCGCCTGCCGGTGCTACGCTGGCCGATGCCGATGCTATCTTTGGCGCCCTGTCTGCCAACGGCGTTACCTGCGACGATCTGGTTGTCGCTGTCGGCGACACGGCGACCTGCTCGGTCGTTTGTTGGTGTGCCAATCAGTGGTGCGGTCGCACCGAGTGCGCCTTGCTGCCGACGACGTTTGATGCCATGCTCACGGTCGCGACGACCATGAGGCCGCTCGTCGCCTCGTCGGTGAATGCGCTTCCCGCTATCGCGTTCCGTCCCGAGCCGGGGTTGGTCGTGTGTGACCTTGATCTTGTTCGCGAGGCGGACCCCGATGACCTCAAACTTGGCTATGTGGTACTTGTTGGCACTATGCTTTCGAGCAGCAAGTCGCGCTGGAACCAGTTCTCCGAGACCGTCCCCGAGATTCTTGCCGGCGAGGAAGTTGCACTCGTCAATGCCGTGCAGTGGTCCCAGACTGCCCGTAAGGACGTGCTTATGGCCACGAACCCGAGCGCTCGCCATGCGCTCGATTTTGGCAAGACGGGGGGAGCGTACGTTGCGCGTCTGCCTGGGCAATGCCGCGGTGCAGGTCCCTGCCTACCAGCTGTTGTCCGAGGGCATGCGCTTTGAGGCGCGCCTGGCCCACGATGCCTGCGACTTCGATATCGACTATGTGTTTGAGGTCGATGATTGCCTGGAGGACTTTGGAATCGAGGAGCTCGCCTTCGACCTGGAGCCTACCGCGTTTATCGAGAAGTTCCGCAGGCAGCAGTTTGCGCGCTCGAACCGTAGCATGTTGCCGCTGCCCGCGGCGCTCGGCGCCATTCGTCTAACGAGCGTTGAGGACGAGGTTCTCGACCGCCATGCTCACGCATACTTGGCTTCTCGCAAAGAACTTCTCTAGGATTTATTGACATACATCGTCTTTCGTATCATGTTGAGGGGCGGGTTTCCAATCGGTTGCGAATCGCGCGCGATTCCATCTTTCGATCGAGGCCCGTCCCGCTTTTATGAGGACACTAAGAAAGGAATCTGCATGTCTGAGTTTGCTGCCGGTCCTGCCGGTCGTATTGAGCGTGTCCGTGCCCTGATGGTCGAGCGTGGCTACGACGCTATCGTGGTGCGCGACGAGGCTAACCTTCGTTGGCTCACGGGCGTGAAGGGCGTCTTCGACTACACCTTCGAGTTCCCGCACGCCGCGTTTATTACGGCTGACCAGTGCCTGTTCCACACCGACTCGCGCTACCTCAACAGCTTTGAGGAGAACACGTCCGCCGGCAGCCCCTGGGTCTACGACATGGACGAGGGCACCATTCCCGGCTGGGTCGCCGGCAAGATCGCGGCTAACAAGTGCCGTGTCTGCGCTGTCGAGGATGACATGCAGATCAACTTCTACCAGGGTATCCAGCGTGGTCTGGAGGATCCGTTCCGTTGCCTGCATGCTGCCGCTGATGCACGACGATATCCGCAAGATGCGCGCCATCAAGGACGCCGAGGAGATTGAGCTCATGCGCCATGCGCAGTCGATCACCGATGCCGCCTTCCAGCACATGCTCGGATTTATTAAGCCCGGCATGACCGAGAAGCAGGTTCGCAACGAGCTCGAGAACTTTATGTTCGCCAACGGCGCCGACAGCTTGGCCTTTGGCTCCATCGTGGCGAGCGGCCCCAATACCGCCAACCCGCACGCCGTGCCGAGCGACCGCGTGATCGAGAAGGGCGACTTCGTCCTCATGGATTACGGCGCGGGCTACTGCGACTATCGTTCCGACATGACACGCACCGTCGTGATGGGCGAGCCTACCCAGGAGCAGCTTGACCTGTACGCGCTCGTGCGCCGTACGCACGAGGAGTGCGTTGCCGCCATTCATCCGGGCGTCGAGGGCAACGACATTTTCAAGCTTTCCAAGAAGATCATTGGCGATGCCGGCTATGGCGATTACTACAACCATGGTCTGGGCCACGGCGTGGGCATCGACATCCATGAGCTGCCCAACTTTAACCGCAGCAAGAATATCATCGAGGTCGGCTCGGTTATCACCATGGAGCCCGGCGTCTACCTGCCCGGCGTGGGCGGCGTGCGCCTGGAGGACTACGGCGTGGTCACCGAGAACGGCTACGAGCCCTTCACTAAGACGCCGCATGACCTCCACGTCATCGATTGCTAGCCCATTTCGATAGATTTTTGGGGCGGGGCGTCCGGATCGATTCGGACGCCCCGCGTTCTCTTTTTATGCGCTCGCCGCAGGCGCCGTCTGCAAGTGTATAATTTCGGTCGTATGTAATTTGGACGCTTGTGCGTTCTGCCCATAGCAAGAAAGGTCGCTATGCCTACCATTTCTACCGCCGACTTCAAGAACGGCCTCGGTCTCCGCATTAAGGACAAGGTCTACACCATCGTCGAGTTCCAGCATGTCAAGCCGGGCAAGGGCGGCGCGTTTGTGCGCTACAAGACCCGCGACATCAAGAGCGGCCGCGTCGTCGAGAACACCTGCAACGCCGGCACCAAGTTCGAGAGCGTCATGCTCACCACCCGTGAGTTCCAGTACCTCTACAACGATGGCACCGACTACATCTTCATGGACAACGAGTCCTATGAGCAGGTTCCCGTTCCCGAGGACATGGTGGGCGAGAACTCCAAGTGGCTGCGCGAGAACGACATCTGCCAGCTGCTCTTCGCCGACGACGAGCTCATGGGCGTGACCCCGCCGATGTTCATCGAGACCACCATCGTCCAGACCGACCCGGGCTTTAAGGGCGACACCGTCCAGGGTTCCACCAAGCCGGCCACGATCGACACCGGCGCTGTCATCCAGGTCCCCATGTACCTCAACGAGGGCGAGGTCATTAAGGTTGACACCCGCGACGGCAAGTTCGTCTCCCGCGTCTAGCAACCAACTTTACTAGGAGGACTCATGCCCCAGGAAATCAAGATTGACGGCATCGGTATTTCGCCCGATGTTTTGACCGCCATCGTCTCGCGCGCCGTGTCGGATGTCGAGGGCATCGCCTCCGTTGGCGTCAAGGACCTTGCCACCAACCTTGTCTCCATGATGCTCTCGTCCAAGGCCCCGGCTTCCGAGCCGGCGGTCGAGGCCGAGGTCGTCGACGACAAGCTCGCACTCACCGTGCGCGTTGTGGTGTTCTTTGGCTATCCGTTCAAGAAACTTGCCGAGGCCGTTCGCGCCGCTGTAGTCGCCGCCATCGATGCCCAGGTGGGTGTCGAGGTCGAGCGCGTTGACGTTTGTATCGACGGTCTCGTTTTCCCCAAGGAGTAACCTTTGAGCCTTAAGGTTTATCGCGGGCGCACGCTTGCCCGCAGTCAGGCGCTGCAGCTGCTGTTCCAGGCCGAGGCCACGGACAGCCCGCTCGAGCGCGTCCTCGAGGGCGATTTCCTGATCTCGAAGGGTCCCCCTCGACCCCTATGCGCTGGAGCTGTGCCGCGGTGCCTACGAGCACATCGATCGCATCGACTGTGCCCTGCGCGCCGTCGCCAAGAACTGGGATCTTATGCGCATGCCCGGCGCCGACCGCAATCTGCTGCGTATCGCCGTTTACGAGATGCGTTTCCTCACCGACGAGGAGGTCTCGGACGCCATCGTGATCAACGAGGCCGTCGAGCTTTGCCAAGGCCTATGGCACCGACCAGTCCGCGTCGTTCGTCAACGGCGTGCTGGGCAAGATCGCTCGTAGCGAGGAGCTGCCGGGCGAGGACCTGTACCAAGAGCTGCTGGCCGAAGATCGCGCTCTCGAGGAAGCTCAGGCTGCCGAGGCTGCCGCCAAGGTCGCTGCCGCTCAGGCCGAGGCTGGCGTGCTTGCCGAGGACGCGGACGCTGCTGAGGCCGTCGAGCCGACTCCGTCGAGGAGTAGTCATGCCTGAGGGTTCTGTCCGCAACTTCGACGAGATCTCGGACCGTCTGGATCAGATCATCGCTACCGTTCGCTCCAAGGATACGTCCCTGGAGCGTTCACTCGATTTGTTTGACGAGGCGATTGAGCTGGGTTCCCGCGCGGTCGATATGGTCGACAAGTTTGAGCTGACGCCGCGTGAGGCCGACAAGCTCGAGCAGGAAGACGATGAGGATGCGGCAAACGAATCCCAGGATAGCTAGGCCGCATCTCCGGATACGAATGGTTGATGGCATTCATGAAACGCGTGCGTCTTGATGACGAACTGATTTCACAGGGCATCTGCGCCGATCGCGCGGATGCCCTTCGCACTATGGCCGGCTTGGTCTCGAGTGGCGGTGAGCGCTTGACTTCGCCGGGCCTCAAGGTGACGCCGGGCCTGCCGCTGCACGTTAAGGGGCGCATCCCCTACGTTGGGCGCGGCGGCCTTAAGCTCGAAGGCGCGCTTGATGCGTTTGGCATCAATCCGACGGGCCTTAGCTGTCTGGATGTGGGCTGCTCTACCGGCGGCTTTACCGATTGCCTGCTCTCAAGCGTGGCGCTGCGACTGTTGTCTCGGTCGACGTTGGCCGTGCTCAGTTCGATTGGTCGTTACGTCAAGACGAGCGTGTGACGCTCCACGAGCGCACGAACGTGACGCAGCTGCCCGAGCTTGGTTATGACGGCGCTATCGACCTGGCCGTGTGCGATGTGTCGTTTACCAGCATCGCGAACATCATCGATGCGGTACTGGCGTGCATGGCTCCTACGGGTGCATTCTGTACGCTCGTAAAGCCGCAGTTTGAGGCTCCGGCGGCGCTGGTGGGCGAGGGCGGCATTGTGACTGATCCCGCCGTGCGCCGCGATACACTCGTGGCGGCGGTTGAACTCTTTGCTGCCAAGGGGCTGTTCCCAGTCGATGTGTGCGTGTCACCCATTCATGGTGCCAAGGGCAACGTTGAGTTTTTTCCTGTACGGCACGAGGTTTGACCCCGGCGACCGCACGCAAGACGAGCTGCAATTCCAGGTATCGGTTTTGAGCGAAAGAAAGCTGCAACGCTATGAAGGTCTTTCTGGTTCCCAATTACTATAAAAGCAAGAGGCGGTCGAGAGCGGCCTGATGCTTGAGCTTTGGCTGACGCGCCAGGGCTATGAGGTCGCATGGGCTGCCGACCAGCGATCGAAGATTCAAAGCACTCCTGATATTGACGGCTCCGATCTGGTCATCATACGCTCGGCGGCGACGGCACGCTGCTGCGCGCTGCCCGCATCCTCAACCATCGCGAGATTCCTATCCTCGGTCTTTCCTATGGTCACCTGGGCTTTCTGACGGCCGCTAGTCCCGAGGAGCGCGACATTTTGCAGGTTGTGAGTGATGCCCTGTCCGGCGAGCTGCACGTGAGCCGTCGCGCCACTATCGCCGCGGATATCGTGTCCGTGCGCGAAGACGGAACGAAGGATGTCGTGCGCACCTTCGCCCTCAACGACATGGCGCTTACCCGCGGTCCGCTGTCCGATATGGTCGAGTTCGACATCACGGTGTCCGGTCACCATATCGACCGCCTACGCGGTGACGGTGTCGTTGTTTCGACGGCGACCGGCTCTACGGGTTATGCTCTGAGCGCCGGCGGGCCTATTGTGAGCCCCGATTACGCTGGCATGGTCTGCGTGCCGATTGCTCCGCATACGATTCAAGCCCGTGCTTTTTTGACTTCGCCGAGTGATGTCGTCGAGATCTTTATGTCCGATGACCGCCCGAGCGTGCCGGCTATCGCTATCGACGGCCAGTTCATTACCTGCGACGGCACTGTCGAGAGCGTGGCCGTGCGCCGCGGCCCCGGCGATGTACTGCTGCTCGACTATGGCCCCGAGAGCTTCTATAACTCGGTGAGCCGCGTGTTCTACGGAGTTCGTCATGATCGATGAGCTGCAGGTTTCCAACATTGCGCTCATTCGCGAAGCGACGCTGGTGCCGAGTGCCGGCTTGACCGTTCTGACCGGTGAGACTGGAGCCGGCAAGACCGCGTTGCTCTCGGCGCTCAAACTTATTTTGGGCGAGCGCGCGGATTCGTCGACGGTGCGCGAGGGCGAGGCGCTGGCGAGCGTCGAGGCTCGCCTGTTCGACGGTCCGCACGACGCCGAGGGCTTCACTGTGCAGCGCAGCCTTTCTGCCGAGGGTCGTAGTCGTGTGAAGATTGATGGCCGCATCGCCAGCGTGCGTGAGCTTTCGGAGCGCGTCGGCGTGATGATGGATCTGTGCGGTCAGCACGAGCATCAGCGCTTGCTCGATCCGGCGCATCACGTCGCCATGGTCGATGCCTGGGCTGGGCGCTCGGCACTCGAGGCGCTCGATCGCTATCGCACTTGCTTTAAGGCCTCGCGCGCGGCCGCGAAGGAGCTTCACCGTGTTGAGGAGGCCTCGCGTGCGCAGGGGAGCCGCGTCGAGGAGGCGCGCTTTGCCCTCGAGCGTATCGCCGAGGTCGACCCCAAGCCGGGCGAGTACGAGGAGCTCGAGGAACTTCTGCCGCGCTCGGAGCATGCCGAAGTGCTGGTAGCGACGGCTAGCGAAGCTCATGCCTCCCTTGCTGCCGAAGGGGGAGCGCTCGATGCCGTGAACAGCGCCGTGGCGGAGCTGTCGCGCATGGCGACTGTCGACCGCAAGCTGGGCGACATTGCCGACGCGCTTTCGGACGCCTGCATTTCGCTTGAGGATTGTGCCAACGAGCTGCGTGCTTATCGCGATGGCGTTGCCTTCGACCCGCGTGAGCTCGCTCGTATGCGCGAGCGGTATTCCGACCTCAAGGGCCTGCTGCGTCAGTGGGGTCCCACCATGGATGACGTCTTTCCCATGCGCGATCGCTCACAAGAGCTGCTGTCGCTGGTAGACGATGGTGACGAGCGGATCAGGAAGGCGCGCGAGGCGCTTGGTGCGGCTGAGCGCGAGCTTTTTGCTGCCGCTAAGGCGCTCAAGCGTGCGCGCAACACGGCCGCTCCGCGCTTTTGTCACGAGGTCGGTCGTCAGATGGCACGTCTGGAGATGGGAAGTGCTGAGTTGGTCTGGGAGTCGCGCGATCTTCCCCGTGCTGAGTGGACACCCGTTGGTCCTTCGAGCTACGAGCTGCTATATCGCAGCGGTGCCGGCCTCACGCCGCGTCCCTTACGTCGCATTGCGTCGGGCGGCGAGCTTAGCCGTGTGATGCTGGCGAGCAAGGTTGTCCTCGGTAACGCGGACGGCGTCGATACACTTGTGTTCGACGAGGTCGATGCCGGTGTCGGCGGCTCGACGGCGCGTGCCCTCGCGGGCGTGCTGGCGATCTTTGCCGCTACACACCAGGTGATCGTCGTAACGCACCTGGCGCAGGTTGCGGTCATGGCTGACAAGCATTACGTGGTCAGCAAGGAACCGGGCGATGTTCCCCCAGACGCATTTGGACGAGGTAACCGGCGATGCGCGTACCGCCGAGATCGCCCGCATGTTGAGCGGCGACCAGTCAGAGGCAAGCTTGGCCCACGCAAAGCAGATGCTCGAAGAAGCTCGAGGTTAGGTCGTATCAGCGGTGTTGGTGGGACAAAATAGACTGAATTTTTTGTCCCACTACGCGTTTTACTCAACGACCTTATCCGGCTGGATGAGCTCCTCGTAGTAGCTTATATGTTCGCGAGCGTCTTCAATCTCGGGCAGCAGGAAGTTGTAGATGACCTCTATGATCATCGTGGCGCTGATCTTGGAGAACGCAAAGTCACCCGTCGTCAGCAGCGCCTCGTGATTGACGGTATTAAAAGTGTAGTCTGCCAGGCGCGCAAGTGGAGACTTGCTGTCGCTGCTGATGACGACTACGGTGGCACCGCAGCCGCGAGCCGCTTTTGCCATGCGATTCAGTCGGCGCGATTTGCCGGAGTTCGAGATCAGCACGATAACGTCGCCGGGGCGCAACGTGAGCGCAAAGCCGATTGATGTCTCGCTAATGGTGCTCGCCATGCAGCGCAGGCCCAGCTGCGAGAACTTAAACGTCGCGTCGAGCGCGACCGCGTTCGTATTGCCCACAGCCGCAAACTCAATAACCCCTGCATGCTTAAGGGCATGTACAACAGCCGCCAGCGTATCGTGGTCGATCCCGTCGATGGTCGCATTAAGCTCGCTCACCTTGGCAGCCAGGATGTTCTTAAGGCTCTGCTCCATGCTGTCGAGCGATACCTCGTCGGTCAGGCCCTCGTTGCGCTGACTCTCCAAGTCGCGCGCCAACGAAAACTGAAAGCTGCGGAAGCTGCCAAAGCCAAGCTTGCGGCAGAAGCGCGAAACGGTCGCCTCGGACGTGGCGGCGGCGCGCGAGAGCTGAGCCGCCGTGAGGCGTGGCGCCTCGGACTGGTGCTCCAATATATAGTCGACAATGCGCTGCTCGGACTCGCTGTATCCCTGATGGGTACTAATGAGGGAAAGTGCGCTCTTGCTACTATCGGTCATGGATGGCTCCTGGTTGGCATGAAAATCTAATTTGATTCGCAATGCCATAGTATAGGGGCATTTTCAATTACAAGATACACCTTGCCGTTTCAAGTGTTGATGGTAAACTTTCACTTACCGTTTACGGTTATGAAAGAACCTTTCACCGGAGAATTGCGCCTTGTCTCTTCTCACGCGGACGGTAGGTTGGTATCTTTCAGTTGTGGAAAAACGCGCATCGAAGCGCGTGTAGGGGAGCGCCTGCGGGCGCAAAACTTAAAAAGGAGGGACACATGGCTAAGTTTGACATCATCGCCGCGACCGGTTGCCCGACCGGCATTGCGCACACCTTCATGGCGAAGGAGGCGCTGGAGAAGGCAGCTGCCGAGCGCGGTCTGACTATTAAGGTCGAGACCCATGGCCAGGTCGGTGTCGAGAACGAACTCACCAAGAGCGAGATCGCTGGTGCCAAGGCCGTCGTCGTCGCAGCCGATAAGGATGTCCAGGCTGAGCGTTTCGCCGGTAAGCCCATGGTTTCCGTCGGCGTTTCCAAGGCCCTGTCCGTCGAGGCCGCCGGAAAGCTGATCGACCGCGCGCTCGCCGCCAAGGGCGACGACACGGTTGCCGCTGCCGCCGATGTCGAGGACGAGGTCGAGGAGAAGGAATCCATCGGCCACATCATCTATAAGCACCTCATGAACGGCGTCAGCCACATGCTGGTCTTCGTCGTCGCTGGTGGTGTCCTGACCGCCGTCTCGTTCCTGTGGGGCATCACGTCCTTCGATTCGACGGCTTCTGACTACAACAGCTTTGCCGCTATGCTCAAGATCATCGGCGGCATCGCCATGAACCTCATGGTTCCGGTGCTTTCCGCCTACATCGCCGAGTCCATCGGCAAGCGCCCGGCGCTCGTCCCCGGCTTTGTCGCCGGTATGATCGCCATCCAGGGCCTGCCCGTTAACGCCGAGACCGGCATGATCGACGCCGGCGGCGCCGGCGTGGGCTTCGGCTTCCTGGGCGGCATCGTCGGCGGTTTCCTCGCTGGCTATGTCATCTTGCTGCTCGAGAAGGTCTTCTCCAAGCTGCCCAAGAATCTGGACGGCCTCAAGGCTATCTTCCTGTACCCGCTGTTCTCGACGGCTATTGTCGGCCTGGTCATGCTCGGCATCTCCGGCCCCATGGCTGCCATCAACACCGCCATGATGGACTTCCTCAAGGGTCTGTCTGCCTCCGGCGCTGTTGTCCTGGGTCTTGCTATCGGTTGCATGTGCGCCTGTTGACATGGGCGGCCCGGTCAACAAGGCTGCTTACGTCACCGGTACCGCTATGCTCACCGAGGCCCTGGCCGCCGGTGTCGGCACCGACACCTACAACTTCGGCACCAACTTCATGGCTGCCGTCTCCGCAGCTTGCATCGTTCCGCCGCTGATCACCACCTTCGCCGTCGTTGTCGGTAAGAAGTACTTCAGCCAGGAGGATCCCGACGCCGGTGTCGTCAACCTCATCCTTGGTTGCACCCACATCACCGAGGGCGCCATTCCGTTCATGACCAAGAACATCTGGCCCGTCATGCCCATCATGATGCTCGGTTTCCTCTATCGCCTCGATCCTGACCATTATGTTCAACGTTCACGATCCGGCGCCTCATGGTGGCTTCCTGGTCCTGCCTGTTGTCGAGAATGGTCCGCTGTGGGTCCTCGCGATCCTCATCGGCGCCGTGGTCGGTGGCATCCTGTTCGTGGCCTACAAGAAGTACGACTTCGAGAAGAACCAGAAGGCCGCTCCCGCCGCCGCTGCTCAGCCCGGTCGAGGCCCCCAAGGCCGCTGCCGTCGAGGCCCCCAAGGCCGAGGCTGCCGACTTCGTGAAGGTCGAGAACGTCTTTGTCGCCGAGGACTTCGCTTCTCGTGACGAGGCCCTGAGCTTTGTCTCCAACCAGGCCGTCAAAGCCGGTATCGCCGGCGACGCCGACGCCGTGATGAACGCCTTCCTGGCCCGCGAGGCCGAGGGTACCACGGGCATGATGGAGGGCTTCGCCATTCCCCATGCCAAGTCCGATGCCATTACCGAGGCCGCCGTTATCGTCGTCAAGGACGAGTCCGGCGTGACTGGTTGGGACACCATGGACGGCGCTCCCGTCAACGTGGCCATCGCTCTGCTCATCCCTGGTGCACAGGCTGGCACCACGCACCTCAAGATTCTGTCCAAGGTCGCCGAGGCGCTCATGGACGAGGACTTCCGTGCCACCGTCAAGGGTTCCACCGACGCCGCCGAGATCGCCAAGACGATCAACGCCCGCCTGGTCTAATCCCCCAGCTCGCGAATAACATCGCCCCCTGTAACAAAGGCGGAGTCCCTCTCCAGGGGCTCCGCCTTTTTCATGCTCCTTCTTCTATGTTGCGGTGAAATAAGGACTGTTTAACCATTTCAACCCTAAATTCAGTCCCTATTTCACCGCGACTTAGAAGAAGGGGATAGCGCGGCCCGTCTATCGGATCGTCCGTGCGGACAAATATTCAGCCAGAATTCCGTTCGCACGATATTGCTCTGGACCGACCGAGTTTCCGCAGCTCGCCTGCCCGGCGGGGCAATTAAGTTTGTCGCGAGTTCCGCACGCAAAGGAAAGCACTTAATGTGCTTTCCGTCTTGCGCAGGACTGTAGAGCAGCAAACTTAATCGCCCCGCCCGGCAGGCGAGCGGACAGCGAACGACATCTGTCCAACAATTCGTGTGAAACACAATGAAAAACCGTTTGATGTGAGTTAATATAAACAACGTCGTGAATCTGACTCCTGCCACATGCATGACAGGGGTTAAACACAAAAAAGGAGTCAACTATGGTTTCTGAGAAGGCTACCCTCGTTAATCCTCAGGGTCTGCACATGCGTCCGGCTGGTCTGTTCGCCTCCACCATGGGCAAGTACGCCTGTGACGTGACGGTCGTTACCCCCGAGAAGGAGGTCAACGGCAAGTCCCCGATGGCCCTCATGGCTGCTGGTATCCCCTGCGGCACCGAGGTCGAGGTCAAGTGCGACGGCGCTGACGAGGCCGAGGCTCTGGCTGCTGCCATCGAGCTCATCAAGAGCGGTCTTGGCGAGTAGAACTCAAACGGGTCGCATGTTGAACAACTAAGTTCATATTTGGGGGCGCAGTGACCTGTAGTAAGGTAGCTGCGCTCTTTTGTCATGGATATGGCAAAACGCTTTATCACATGACACGGAGAGAGGAATGGGAATGTATCAGGGGTCAACGCTTCCGAGGGCATCGGTATCGGCACCGTCATGGTTGCCGTCGATCCCGACTTGACGTTTGAGCCGCACGAGGTTGCTGATTCGGCAGCAGAGAAGGAGCGCTATCAGAACGCTCTTTTCGGTCTTCTGCGAGAAGACCCAGGCTCAGGCCGACCACATGAAGGAGACGGTGGGCGAGGCCGAGGCCGAGATCATGAGCGGACACATTGTCCTGGCTCAGGATCCGGGTATGACTGACGCCATCAACGCCGCCATCGACGGCGGCACCTGCGCCGAGCAGGCGCTCATGGACACCTCGACCATGTTCGAGAACATGTTCCTGTCCATGGACGACGAGATGTTCCGTCTGCGCGCGGCCGACATCGCCGACATCCGCACCGGTATTCTGGCCGAGCTGCTGGGCAAGGAGGTCGTCGACCTCTCCGTCCTGCCCGAGAACACTGTCGTTGTCGTTCACGACCTCACGCCGTCCATGACCGCCACGATCGATAAGGCCCACGTTGCCGGTATCGTCACCGAGACCGGTGGCCGCACGTCGCACTCCGCGATTATTGCGCGCGCCCCTCGAGATCCCGGCTGTCCTTTCGGTTTCCAATAGCTGCACCGCGCTGCGCAACGGTATGACCGTTGTCGTCGACGGTGGCAAGGGTATCGTTGAGGCCGATCCCGACGAGGAGACGCTCGCCGCCTACACCGCCAAGGCCGAGGCCTTCGCTGCCGAGAAGGCAGCCCTCGAGGCCTTCCGTGGCAAGCCGTCCGTGACTGCCGATGGCATCAAGAAGATCATCATCGCCTGCAACATCGGTAACCCCGATGACGTGCCCAACGCGCTCGATCACGACGCCGAGGCCATCGGTCTGTTCCGCTCCTGAGTTCCTGTTCATGGACTCTGCTGAGCTTCCTTCCGAGGAGGAGCAGTTCAACGCCTACCGTAAGGTCGCCAGCGCGCTCAAGGGTGCTCCGGTCATCATCCGCACGCTCGATGTGGGCGGCGACAAGGAGATTCCGTATCTGCACATGGTCAAGGAAGATAACCCTTCATGGGCTTCCGCGCCGTGCGTTACTGCCTGGCCAATCCCGACCAGTACAAGGTCCAGCTCCGCGCTCTGCTGCGCGCTAGCGCCTTCGGTGACGTCAAGATCATGATCCCGCTCGTCACCTGCGTCGAGGAGGTCTTGGCTGTCAAGGAGCTCGTCGAGCAGTGCAAGGCCGAGCTGACCGAAGAGGGTCGCAAGTTCAACGAGAACATCGAGGTCGGCATCATGGTCGAGACGCCCGCCGCTTCGCTGCTCGCAGACCGTCTTGCCGAGGTTGCCGACTTCTTCTCCATCGGCACCAACGACCTGATCGGCTACACCATGTGCGCCGACCGTGGCAACGACACCATCTCCAACCTGTATCAGGTGTACTATCCCGCCGTGCTCCGCTCGCTCAAGAACATCATCGAGAGCGGCGTTAAGGCCGGTATCATGGTCGGTATGTGCGGCGAGGCCGCTGCCGATCCGCTGCTCGAGCCGCTGCTGATCAGCTGGGGCCTGGAGGAGTTCTCGATGAGCGCTCCGTCGATCCTGCGCGCCCGCAAGACCATCAGCCAGTGGACCAAGGCCGAGTGCGACGAGCTCGCCGAAAAGGCGCTCGCCTGCAACACCGCCGCCGAGGTCAAGGCACTGCTCGAGTCCGCAGCTCGCTAATTTGGTATCAGAGGTAACCGCGTGGTTGGAATGGGCCGGCCACGCGGCCCTCACATATACAGGGGGTACTGTAAATGTTCTACACGCTAACCGCTAACCCGGCTGTCGACATGACGGTTTCGAGCTCTCCGCTCGAGCCCGACGAGAACGTCCGCACCGGCTCGGCCAGCTACACGGCTAACGGCAAGGGCCTCGACGTGTCCTTCGCCTTTAAGAAGATGGGCGTCGACACCGTCGCGCTCGGCTTCTTCGCCGGCTTCACGGGCAAGTTCATCGTCGAGGAGGTCATGAACCTGGGTTGCCTCTGCCGCCCGGTCTGGACCGATGGCATCACGCGTATCAACACCTACGTCAATGATGGCCAGCACGAGTACGGCATCCTTAACCCCGGCGCTCCTACGCCGCAGCACCAGGAGGAGCTCTACAACATCCTGGACACCGCGGGCGATCTCGAGTGCCTGATCGTTTCCGGCTCTGTGCCTCCCAAAGCTACGCCTGACTTCCTGGCTAAGGTCATGGAGCACGCTCAGGCTCGTGGCGCCGACGTCGTCCTGGACCTGTCCTCCGACAAGCTCAAGGAGCTCGCTCACAAGAAGCCGCTGCTCATCAAGCCGAACCATCACGAGATGAAGGCCATCTTCGGCGTGCCGGTCGACACCGACGACGAGGTCCGCGTTGCCATGAAGATGGCTCACGACGCTGGCGTTCAGAACGTGCTGCTCACCCGTGGTAGCCGCGGCGACGCTTACTTCTCCAACGGCGAGGACATCTGGTACGCCAAGCGTGAGTTCAACATCAAGCTGGTTTCTTCCGTCTGCGCCGGCGACTGCACCCTCGCTGCGTTCCTGCACAAGTGGTACAGGGATCGCGACAACGTCGAGGAGGCCATGAAGCTCGCTATGGCCACCGGCGCTAACGTTGCCGAGTCCGTGGGCATTGGCGACTTCGGTCACGTTGACGAGTACAGTAAGCGCGTTGCTGTCCGCAAGCTCGATCGCAAGTAAGCGAAACACGACATATTCGTGGTTCTATGGTGCCCCGGTTTCGGCTGGGGCGCCTTTTGTTCCGCCACGGGGAGAGGTGTCCCGCCGTACTTCATCGCTTCCGCACCGTTCGCCGAGTTGTCCTAGCCTTTTACCGATGCGTGGAATATACTTTCATTAACACGTTGCCTCGTGAAAGGAACATTCATGATTTACACGCTCACTGCAAATCCCGCCATTGACTACAACATCGCCTGCGACGGTCTTGCTGCCAATACCGTTACGCGAACCCGTAACGCGGTCTACACGCCCAACGGCAAGGGCCTCAACGTCTCGTTTACGCTTGACCACTACGGCGTCGACACCACGATCCTGGGCTTCTTCGCCGGCTTCTCGGGTGAGTTCATCGTTAAGGGCGCAGAGGCCCTTGGCGTGCCCGTCAAGCCCGTGTGGACCGACGGCATCACGCGTGTCAACGTGTTCCTCAACGCCGGTCCCGACACCGAGTACAACATGGTCAATGCCGGTGCCGCCATCAATGCTGCCAACGAGCAGGAGATGTTTGAGCTCATCGATTCACTCGACGATATGACCTGCCTGGTCATCAGCGGCTCGCTGCCTCCCAACACTTCCGAGGGCTTCTTGGCCGAGGTCCTGCGCCGCGTCAAGGCCAAGGGGCCGAGTTTGTCCTCGACATCTCGAGCCATCAGCTGGCAGACCTCATTGCCATGGGGCCGCTGCTCATCAAGCCCAATGACGATGAGCTGCTCGACATCTTTGGCATTAAGGTGAGCGGTGGCGACGATGAGTCCGTCAAGGGTGCTATGGCCGAGCTCCACGCCAAGGGCGCTAAGAACGTGCTGTTGACCCTGGGTGGCGCCGGTGCGTACTTCTCCAACGGCGAGCATATCTGGTTTGCCAACCGCACCTTCGATGTCAAGCTGCTGTCGACCGTCTGCGCCGGCGATTCCTCGCTGGCCGCCTTCCTGTCCGTGTGGCACGACGCCCCCGAGCGCGTCGAGGATGCCCTGCGCCTTTCGATGGCCACCGGCGCCAACGTGGTCGAGTGCCCGGGCTTGGGCGATTTTGCCAAGGTGGACGAATATAAGAAGCACATCGAGGTTCGCCAGGTCTGCTAACCGCATCGAAAAATCGTTGCCGAACACCCGCTTTGGATCTCCGAGGCGGGTGTTTTTTGCTCGCTGAACGTATGTGGCGTCTGCTGTCTCGTTTTATCTAATCGACGACGCGATTGCGTGTGCGCGCTTTCTCGTTTCTTGTTAGACTTCTTGAGAACCATCGATTAACGCTCACAAGTGCAGGAGGCCATAGGCATGTGCAATGTTTCGCTCAACGGTACTCAACCGTCCGATGCGTCCATCCGTGTCCTGCGTGCGCTCGAGGCGGCCGGTCTTGAGGCGTGGTACGTAGGCGGTTGGGTACGTGATGCCCTTATGGGGTACCCCAGCCACGATGTTGATATGTGCTGTAGCGGCCTGTGGCAGGAGTCCAAAGCGGCGCTCGAGGCCGCCGGCATCGCGGTTGTGGAATCGGGCATTAAATTTGGCGGAATCACGGCTATTTCCGATGGCGAGCGTATCGAGGTCACCACGTACCGTCTGGATGGCTTTTACACCGATGGTCGTCATCCCCAGAGTGTGGAGCGCGCCGCTTCGCTTGAGGACGATCTGGCGCGCCGCGATTTTACCGTCAATGCCATGGCGTGGCATCCCGAACGCGGGCTTGTCGACCGCTACGACGGCCAGGGTGACTTGGAGCGTAAGCTGATTCGCGCTGTCGGCGATCCCAAGCGTCGCTTTTAACGAGGACGCCCTGCGCATGCTGCGTGCGGTGCGCTTTTGCCTGCCGCCTGGACTTTATGATTGAACCCGCGACGAAACAAGCTCTGGCCGAATGTGCGCCGTTGCTCGATGCCGTGGCGCGCGAGCGTGTGGGCATTGAGCTTGAGGGCATTCTTTCGACCGGTCATGGGGGAGACGCCATGCTGCGCTATCCCGAGCTCATCTGCGCCGCCGTGCCCGAGTTGGCGGCGGGTCGCGGGTTTGATCAGCGTAGTGTCTATCATGCGTTTAACGTCTACGAGCATATCGCCCGCGTGCTGACGGTGGCAGGGGAGCTGGCACTGTGCGACGGCGTCGCGCCCTCGTCGAGCCTTATGTGGGCGGCGTTTTTGCACGATGTTTCCAAGCCCGATTGCTTTACGGTCGATCATGCCGGAAGCGGACACTTCTACGGTCATCCCGAGCTCGGCGCCAAGAAGGCGCGTATCATCATGGATCGTCTGGCGCTTTCGCACGATTTGGTGCGCGATGTGTGCCTGCTGATCAAATACCACGACAAGCCGCTGCGTCCCGAGCGATCCTGCCTGCTCAATATGATGCGCGCACTTTCGGGCGAGGGTGTCGATACGCCGCGTCTGATAGACGAGCTCATGGATCTTAAGCGTGCCGACACACTCGGCAAGGCACCTTCGTGTTTCTATTACGTCGAGACGATCGAGGAGATGCGCGCGCTGGCTCACGAGCTACTTGCGGCGGGGGAGCCCTATACGCTTAAGATGCTTGCCATCAATGGTGGCGACTTGATTCGCGCCGGAGTCAAGCCCGGGCCGGAACTGGGTCAGCTTCTCAACTCCGCCCTCGACGCCGTGATCGAAGACGATATTCCCAACGAGCGCGAAGCTCTTTTGGTTCATCTCAACTTGCATTAGCTACCCAGTTTACCTGCGTGTTCCATAACCTGCCGACAATTTTTCGGCAATTTGGAATTTCTTCTTGCGCTGACGTTTTTGTCCCGTAATATATTTCCTCGCAGCACGGCAGTGCAGATGTCATGTGGCCCGTTCGTCTAGCGGTTTAGGACGCCGCCCTCTCAAGGCGGAGATCACCAGTTCGAATCTGGTACGGGCTACCACTTCTTTTTCTGCTGAGGCTTATGGCCCGTTCGTCTAGCGGTTTAGGACGCCGCCCTCTCAAGGCGGAGATCACCAGTTCGAATCTGGTACGGGCTACCACGCATCTGATACCCGGACTTCCTATGGAAGGCCGGGTTTTTTATTTTCAAACAACCGTCTGCAATTCCCGTTTGAACCAGAGCTTTGCGTTCTGCCTATGGCCCTTACGGGTACAATATCCAAGATATTTTGACTGTTAGAAGGAGTCTCATGACGGAGTCCTCTCAGCATACGTCTAAGCCCCAGGTCGAGGTTGAGGCCTCGGGCGGAGATGACAATAAGAGCGCACGCCGCGGCGCCATCTTTATCGGCGTCGTGCTGGTAGGTTATATCGTCTATCTGGTGGTAACCGGGCAGATGGGGCAGTTCTGGGCCGCTATGTCGAGCGTGCAGGCGTCATGGCTCGTTGTCGCGTGTCTTTGCATGTTCCTGTACCTGTTCTTTGGCATTGTGGCCTATGCAATCGCCGTCTGGCTTGACCCCAATTCGCCCGTCGGCATCCGCGACCTAATCTCAGTTGAGGCGAGCGGCATCTTCTTTGGCAACCTGACGCCCATGATGATGGGTTCCACGCCTGCCCAGATCTACCGCCTAACCAAAGCCGGACAAAACGTTGGCGAGGCCGGCGCCACGCAGTTTACGCGCTTCATCGTGTATCAGTTTGGCCTCGTGGCCTGGGGTGCCATCCTGCTGCTCGCCCGTATGCCGTTTTTTGCCGAGCGTTATGGCGATATGACGCTGCTGTGCGTCTTTAGCTTTGGCGGTCACTGCTGCATCTTGCTCGGCATTTTCGCCGTCGCGCTCATGCCCAAGACCGTCACACGCGTCGCGCACTGCATCATCAATTGGCTCGAGCGCATTGGTGTCTCGGCCACTAAGATCGAGAGTTGGCGCACGCTTGTCGATGGCGAGATCTACTCCTTCTCCGAGAAGTTCAAGCTTTCGGCCGGTCACTTCTCGTCGATGCTGCTCACCGTGGTCATCACTATGCTGCAGCTCGCGTTTTTCTACCTCGTGCCCTACTTCCTGATGCTCGCCTTTTGGCCACCACGAGGTCGACTTTTTCTCGGTCATGGCCGCCAGTGCCTTTGTTCAGCTGCTGAGCTCCGCTGTGCCCGCTGCCCGGTGGCACCGGTGGCGCCGAGGGCGGTTTCGCGCTGTTCTTGGGCCATTTCTTTGGATCGGCCTCGACTGCTGGCTATCTGCTGTGGCGTCTCATCACGTTTATCGCGCCGACCATTTTGGCCGCGCCTCTGCTGGGGCTTAAGAGCGCTCACAACGAGAGCATCCACGCACGCTGGGATCGTCTGATGCGCAAGCTCGGTCGTACGCCTCAGACGCCGTCTAAGCCCGCCAAGCCCCATCCCGTGACTGCTGTTACCGTTGATCCCAATCAGCACACTCAGAAGGCTTCTGGGGCCGTCAAGCCGGCGCGCAAGGCCTATGTACGCCAGACGGGCGACGGCATTCGCGTGTCTCCGGCTGCCCTGAACAAGAAAAAACATCCTAAGGAGCAGTAGGGCAGTCGTGCGTTCTTCATGATGCGGGGCATATTTGTGCTGCATGGGGGATAATCCTCTTACGTAGATTATCTCTCATCTGTTGATGAATGCTCGCATATCGAAGGGACACGCCCATGGCAACCAGCAAACCGCGGCTTGACCGCCGCATCGTCCGAAGCCGCAATGCGATCCTTTCGGCTTTTGAGCGCCTGCTGATGGAAAAAGCCACTGGCAGACATTACGGTGAGCGCCATCGCGCGCGAGGCCAATGTCGACCGCAAGACCTTTTACGTTCACTTTGGTACGGTTGATGGCCTGCTCGATGCCATTGCCGTCGATGTGGTGGAGATGATTGTCGACTCGGTCGAGAAAACGCTTACTTCCATGGACGGCGACACCAACGAGCGCGCTCTTGGCGCGGCGGCGACCTTCTTTAAAACCGTTAACGAGGCACTGTGCAACAACTTGGTGCTCAATCGTCAGCTGATCGAGAATATTCCGCTCGATGATTTCATGGCTCGTCTTCGTGCGCCGCTCGAACATGAGATTGCCGAGCGCGATCTGCTGCCCCAAGGTCTCAAGGACGAGATGTTCGACTACTATCTGGCGTTTTTGCTGTCGGGTATTATCGGTATCTATCGCACGTGGGTGCTGTCTGACGGCTCGGTTCCTATCGAGCGCGTCTCGGAGGTTGCTAATAATCTGACGTTGAGCGGCCTTTCGAGTTTGGAATCTCGCTTGGATTAGGTCTAGTTGGGCTCGTCGGCGTGGAAATTCCTGTTCACGAGGTTCTCCGGCGCCTTGGAGACCTCGCCGGCGTAGGAGCTATAGCCTGAGGGATCCTTAAATGAAAGTCCAGTCTTTCCTTCCCACTCCAATTGGGAATCCTCCGATGTGCCTTCGCATGCTCGCATGACCTCGATACCATGCGAGCGTGCGAACTCGACGAGCTCTGCGTTGCGGGCGTTTATGGTGCCGAAGGCGGCGGGGCACACGATAAGGCGCGCGCAGTGGACGAGGAGCTCTTTGGCGCGGGCTATGGTTTTATCCCCGATCGGCTCGAAGGCGCGCTCGGCCACGCATTCCGTCGCCAGGTCGCGCGCGAGCTCGCAGTCGATGTCCCCTTCGTGCAGAACGCCCGCGTAGAACGCCTTGCCCTGCCGGATGAGCTGGCGAAACACAGCCGACCCCGTACCTGCGCCGGCGATGACGAACGTGTGCGCATCGCCGTGTGGGCGCCCAATTTCCACGCTGCCGAAGCGCTCGTTGAAGGTGCCATGTTGAAGGCCGTAGAGCTCGCCAATCGTCTCGCGCGTGAATATGTCCTCGGGTGCGCCGGCGCGGAAGACCCGGCCGTCCTTCACGCAAATCACCTTGTCGGCGCTTTTCTGCGCGAGCTCGAGTTCGTGGATGGACATGATGACAGCCACATTCCGCGATTTCGCAAGGTGGCGAAGTATTCGCAGCAGGTCGATCTGGTAGCGGATATCGAGATACGACGTGGGCTCGTCGAGCACGAGCACACGCGGATCCTGCGCGATGGCGCGTGCGAGCATGACGCGCTGGCGTTGCCCATCGCTTATCTGCATGAAGTCGCGCTCGGCTAGCTCTTCCACATGTGCGGTTTTCATTGCCTCGTCGACCCGACTATGGTCGTCGGGCGAGAGTGTGCCCATTCGCCCGGTGTAGGGATGTCTTCCCGCCTCTACGATATCGCGGCAGGTGAGGAGCTCGGTCCGGGGGCGATCTGTCAGCATAACGGCAAGGTTCCTTTGCGAACTCCGCCGTCTTCCATCGGGAAATCTCCCGTCCGTCGAGCTCGACCGCGCCGGCAAGCGGTGCAAGATGGCGTGTGATGGTTTTCAAGATGGTCGACTTGCCCGAGCCGTTCGGCCCGATGAGCGCCACGACGTCGCCCGCGCGAACCTCCGATCGACACCTTCGACTACGACCTTCTTGTCGTAGCCCGCCGACAGGTCGCTTATGCGGAAAAGCGGCGCTCCGTCAGTCTGCGTTTTGGGCCGCGGCACGAATTCCCCCATTTATCTCACCCGCTTCTTCAACATGAGTGCGATAACCACCGGCGCGCCGAAGATAGCGGTGACGGCGCTGATGGAAAGCTCGACGGGGGAGAACAGCGTGCGCGCGATCAAATCGCAGCCCGCGCAGAAGATGGCGCCTCCCAAGAAGCACGCAGGAATCACGCGGATGGGCTTCGACGACTTCAGCGCCGACTTCACGAGATGTGGAACCGCGATGCCTACGAACGATACCGGACCAGCGAACGCGGTCACGCAGGCGGAGAGCATGCTCGCTAGAAGGACGAGCACCACGCGGAAGCGTGCGACGTTCACGCCGACGCTTTTTCGCGTAGGCCTCTCCCAGCTGGAAGGCGGATAGGGGCTTCGATATCGCGAATACGCATGCGCTCACGGTGATCACCACGACCGCGATGACCGCGACGTCATCCCAGCTCGAACCCGAGAAGCTACCCAAAGACCAGTTGTGCAGGTTCACGATGGACTGGTCGTCGGCGAAGGCGATGAGGAAGTTCGTCGCCGCCGAGCAGATGTATCCCACCATGACACCCGCCACGATGAGCATGGCCATGGAATTTATGCGCCGTGCGATGAGGAGCACGAAGCCGATGGTGATAAGCGAGCCCAGAAACGCTGCGGCCACCATGGCCGGCGAGCACATGGCCTGGTTCGCGCCCAGAAGTACGATCATCGTAAGCGCGACGACGAACTTTGCGCCCGAGGAGACGCCCAAGATGAACGGGTCGGCGATGGGGTTGTTGAAAAACGTCTGCAGCAGGAACCCGGAGAGCGAAAGTGCCCCGCCGAGAAGCACAGCTGAAAGCACGCGCGGCAGGCGAATCTCCCAGATGACCTGACTTTCCATGGAATTGGCCGCGCCGCCCGAAAGGATGCCGGGGATGTGGTCTGCGGGCACGAGCACGCTCCCGATGCACAGGTTGGCCCCGACGAGCACGATGAGGGCAACAGCGAGCAGCGCCGTCACGGCGCGACACCGCGCGGCGCGCCCCGATTCGTCGTATGCCATGGAAAGCCGGCTTCTCATGGCTCTAGCCCAGCTTTCTCAGATAATGGAAGTCGCTCGCGTCATCGCCGGTGAACGCCCCGTGCAGCTCGTCGATAATGTCGGCGGTAGAAGTCATCTGCTGGTACATGTCGGCGCTTGTGACCCAGACGTTGCCGTTCTTCACGGCTTTGAACTGCGACAATAGCGCGTTTTTGCCTACGAAGTCGTTCAAGGTGGCAACCGATTCGTCGATGGTGCCGTTGTAGACGATGATGTCGGCATCCTTCGCCGTCGCGTAGAAGCGCTCCATTTCGAGCGTTACTGACGAACCTGACGTCGACGCCGTCTGCGCGTCATCGAGTGCGTAGCTGCCGCCTGCAAGCTCGATCATCTGCGCCACGTAGTCGCCCGCCCGCCGCGTGACGGCGGCCCCGTTCGAGTTAATGTAGAAATACGCCACGGTTTTACCTGACGACGCGAGCCCCGACGTTTGCTCGACGCGGGCCTTCTGCTCGTTGAACAGGTGCGCGGCCTCGTCTTCCTTGTCGAACAGGACGCCGAAAAGCTTAATCCACTCGACGCGCCCGAGTGCTTCGGGCTCGCTCGACGACTGTTCGGTGAGCACGACGAGCCCGAGCTTCTGCAGCTTTTCCTTCACATCGGGCGTGTGGTTGATCATGGTGTTCTCGATGGCGAGCATGCAGCCCGAGGCTGATATTCGCTCGTAGTCGGGCGCGCTGTACTTGCCGCCGTAGGCGATCGCCCCACTTTCGAGCGCGCTTTTGAAGCCCGCGACCGAGCAATCGTCGGCCTTCGTGCCCGACATTAAGATATTGTCGTTCGCATCGAGCGCGTCGACCAGGCACATCGTCGCCGACGACACGAGGTACACCTTGTCGACGGGGCGCCTTATGACCGCGATGTCGGAGCTCAACCCGTCAGGTACCTTCGCATCTTGCGGCACCACGAGGAAGCGCTCCCCGTTCGAAACGCAGATAAGCCGCAAGCCGCCTTCGAACTCGTCGACAGTGAAGTGCTTGGCGTATTCAAGCTGAAGCGCCCCCGTCGGCTCCCAGCCGCAGCCCAAATCGGCGTTGTGGAAGTCGGCCGCGGCGCTTGAAGCCGTTCCCGCAGGGGAGCCGCCGCTTGCATCGTCGCCCGATTTCTCCTTCATGGTGGATGAGTCGAAGTGGATCGTGTAGTCGATGGTGTGCGGCGTCGACATGGCGAGGGTCTCGGCCGACACGGCGATGTCCTCGTCGAGCGTGACCGGTATCTCGAACGTGGAGTTTCCGCCGTCGTTTACGGGCGCGTAGTCCACGCCGTCGACGGTCATCTTGTCGTAGTTCGAACTCGACCAGGTGATGGTCGCGGTGTAGGTGTCACCATCCTTCACAATTGTGGTGGGCGAGGCGATGCTTGCGCGCCCTGACCCGCCGGAAAGCGAAACACTCACAGTGTATTCCTGAGAGCCCGCCGTGCCACCGGTCGCGTTCGGGCTCGCACTGCACCCCGCGAAGGGAAGCGCGAGCAGGGCGACGAGAACGCAGGCGGTCGCGCGCGCCGCGATGCCGTGGCGCTTCCTGTTTTCCCCCTTGGGAGAGAATCGACCGCATGGCGTTACTTCAGTGCGTCGGCGCGCAGATCGACGCCGGCGGATTCGAACACGAGCGTGCGGTCGTACCACTGCTCTTTTCTAATACTCCACGCGGCACAGGCGGTGTCCTCGTCGAGCGCATCAACTGGCACGTCGTAGGTGTACTTGCCTTCCGCGTTTTCCACATAGGGATGAAGTCGGCCTCGCTCGCGGCGGCAGCCTCGTCGCCCGTGCCCATGAAGAGCTTGCCGTAGCCCGTGCCGGAAAGCGTCATCACGCAGTGCATGGAGCCGTTTTCCACGATGAGCTGGGCGTCCACAATTCTGAACATGTTCGAGCTGGAATCTACGGTGATCGGATAGGTGCCGTCGGCCACCTTGTCGGCGGTGATGGGGGAAGCGCTTGCGCCCTCGGTCGCATCGGCCGCCTGCTCGGTCTTTTCCTGGGAATCGGTATCGCTTTGCCTTTGCGCTGTCACTTGAATTTCCGGCGCAGCCGGCGAGCGACAGCGCGAGAAGCGCCGCCGACAGGGCGAAGACGAGGGTTTTTCTTCAACATGGAGGGGTTCCTTTCAATCGCTTCGACCGCCCGCGCCGTGCGGTGGGCGGGCGGGATGCAATGCAACGGGCATGCGCCGTCGGTCGGGGAAGGCGCATGCCCGTTGCACGGGGACGCGACCGGCGCCCCGTGCGCGGCGAGTTTACAGCTTGGCGATGGCGTCGTCCACGTGCGAGACGTAGATGTCGTCGACCGCGACGTTCTGTCCCAGACCCTGGAGCAGGCACGTCACTTCGAAGCCGGCGGCCACGAACTTCGCAGCCCAGCTGTCGGGGTCGGTCTCGTCTGCCATGTCGTTGTTCGCGTGGTCGCCCGCGACCACCATGAACGGCGCGAGCACGGCCTTCTTGTAGCCTGCGGCGCTCGCGGCGGCGATAACATCCTCGCAGCTCGGCTCAGCCTCGACAGTGCCGACGAAGAACTGCGTCAAGCCCTCGTTCTTAAACACTTCCTGCATCTTGGCATAGTCGGCGTTGAATCGGCTTCGGTGCCGTGGCCCATGAGGCACAGCGCCGTCTTGCCGTCGTCGAAGGACGCCATGTTCTCCTTAATGGCTGCGGCCACCTTCTTGTAGTCGTCGTCGGAGGTGAGCAGCGGGTCGCCGAGCGAGATTTTGTCGAACTTGTCAGCGTACTTGTCGAGCTCGTCTTTCACGTCGGTGTATTCCAGGCCACCCATGAGATGCGTCGGCTGCACGACGATTTCCTTCACGCCGTCTTCCACGCAGCGGTCGAGCGCCTCGGTCATGTTGTCGATCGTGATACCGTCGCGCTTCTTCAGCTTGTCGATGATGATCTGCGCGGTGAAGGCGCGGCGGATGTCGTAGTCCTGCCAGTACTTCTCGCGGATAGCGTCTTCGATGGCGCCGATGGTGATGTGGCGCGAGTCGTTGTAGCTCGTGCCGAAGCTCGTGACGAGGATGACCGGCTTCACGGCCTTCTCCTTTTCACTCGATTTTTCGGAACTTGCGGAGGTGTTGGAGCAGCCCGCGAGCGCGACTCCGGCGAGCGCGACGGCTCCGGTTGCTGCGGCGCTCATGAAGCCGCGGCGTGACATCTGGTCGGACATGGTTTTTCCTTTCCTCGGTTTGCCGGTCCCCCGGCGACAGTTGCTTGTCGGCACAAGCGAAAGAAAAGCGCACCCCTCGGGGTTCACAAGGAGCTAACGCCACGGCGATGCCGTGAGGAAAAGGCGAAGCAGTCTGGCTTGGGGCGCGAGGCGGTTCGCCCGCGCGTCCTATACAGTAATGTCCCTTGCCCAGGATTCCCACCTGGTTCCCTCCGCAAGCCAGCGCGGGCTGTGCGGGCGCCGCGCCGGTCATTTCCTTTTATCCGATTGTCATATGCTCGTTGCCGAAACTTTTACTATGATAGTGGGCACTTGTGAACGTGTCAAAGCCCAGGGCGGGCGGCATTGCGCCTCCTGCCTGCGTATTTGCGCCGATTGCCGGCGCCGGCGCCGTGTTTTGCCCGCTGCGCGAATGGCGGCGTAAACGGTTGCGATGAGAAACGGGAAGGAAGGCTCGGATGATTCATATCGTTGGCGCAGGCTCGGGCGCCGCTGACCTTATCACGCTGCGCGGGGCGCGCCTTCTGCGCGCGGCCGACGTGGTCGTTTGGGCGGGGGAGCCTTGTGAACCCCGAGCTGCTCGCCGATTGCAAGGAATCCTGCGTCGTCTACGACAGCGCGCACATGACCTTGGAGGAAGTGCTCGACGTGATGTGCGCGGCGGATGCACGGGGGCGAGGAAGTGGTGCGCCTGCACACGGGCGACCCGTGCCTGTACGGCGCCATCCAGGAGCAGATGGACGCGCTCGACGCGCGCGGCGTGGACTACGAGGTGGTGCCCGGCGTGTCGAGCTTTTGCGGTGCCGCGGCGGCGCTTCGCCAGGAATACACGCTGCCGGGAATCAGCCAGTCGGTCGTGATCACGCGGCTTTCCGGGCGCACCCCATGCCCGCGGGCGAGGGCATGCGCACCATGGCGGAAAGCGGCTCGACTATGGTCATCTTCCTGAGCTCGGGTATGCTCGCCGAGCTTTCCGCCGAGCTTTTTGGCCGCGGGCCGCAGCTCTGACGAGCCGGCGGCGCTCGTGTTCAAGGCGACCTGGCCTGAGGAGCGCGTGGTGCGCTGCACAGTGGGCACGCTCGCCGATGCGGGCGCGCGAGAGGGCATCGACCGCACGGCGCTCGTGGTGGTGGGCCGCGTGCTCGGAGCTCGCGGCGGGCTTGCGCACAACGGCGCGCAAGCGGAGTCGTACGAGCGCAGCAAGCTTTACGACCCTTCGTTTGCCACGGGGTATCGGAAGGCGAGTAGCTAGCGTGGCCTTCGAGCACCATATATACCGGGACGACCCGCCTGCGCTGCGGCTACACCACGGGGAGCTGCGCCGCGCTCGCGGCGAAGGCGGCCTGCGAGATGCTCTTGTCACGAAAGCCCGTCGGCCGCGTGTCGATCGTCACCCCCGGCGGGCTGCCCGTCGAGGCGAACGTGGTCGACGCATGCATCGGCGAGGGGTAGCGCCCAGTGCGCCGTGCGAAAGGACGCAGGCGACGACGCCGATGTGACCGACGGCGTGCTCGTGTACGCGCGCGTGGAACATGCGGGGTCGGGCACGGGTGCTGCGGGCAGCAAGGACGTGCCCGCGCACGAATCGGAAGTTTCCGTCGATGGCGGCGTGGGCGTGGGGCGCGTGACGTTGCCCGGGCTCGAGCAGCCGGTGGGGGGCGGCCGCCATCAACGCGACGCCGCGCGCGATGATTACTTCGGCGGTGCGTGAGGTGTGCGCCGCGCACGGCTTTTCTGGAAACATTGCTGTGACGATTTCGGTACCCGAGGGTGTTGCCCTTGCCGAAAAGACCTTCAACCCGCACCTGGGGATAGAGGACGGCATCTCCATCCTGGGAACGACGGGCATCGTCGAGCCGCGCAGCCTCGCTGCCTTGCGCGACAGCATCGAGCTCGAGATCCGGCAGCATGCGGCTATGGGGCGGCGCGGAGTCGTGCTCACGCCCGGCAACTACGGCGCGCAGTTCATCTCGGGGCATTTCCACCTAAACGGAGCGCCGATGGTCTTCATCTCCAACTTTGTGGGCGATGCGATTGATTGCTGCGTTCGCGAGGGATTTACCAATGTCCTTCTTGTGGGACACATCGGCAAGCTGGTGAAGGTCGCGGGCGGCATCATGGACACCCATTCGCGTACCGCCGACTGCCGCGCGGAGATTCTGGCCGCCCACGCGGCCTTGGCCGGCGCGGGCGCGAAGACCGTGTGCGAGATCATGTCGTCGGTCACGACCACGGCGGCGCTCGAGGTAATCGAGGCCGCCGGCGTGGGGGACGCTGCGCGCGCCTCGCTCGCTGCGGCAATCGAGGACAGGTTGCGCCGCCGCGCGGCGGGCGCATGCGATATCGCCGCGGTCGTGTTCGACGCCGAGCGCCGCGAGCTTTTCCGCACGTCGGGCGCCGATGCGGTTATCGGGGAATTGGGGGTGACGTATGAGTAAAGGCGTGCTGTACAGGGGTGCGCCGCGCAATCGGCTGGCCGGGGACGAAGGTGGTCATGAAGGCGCGCCTCTCGCTTGCGGACACGAAGCGCATCCTTTGCGAGGAGGGCGCCTTCGACGGCGCCGAGCTTGTAGAGGACTGTGGGCTTCCGGGCGAGCGCGTGTACCGCTCGCTCGACGATGTGCCCGATCGGGGCAGCTACTTCTCGACGATGGTGGTGCGCTAGATGAGGGTTTCCTGCATAGCGTTCACTGAGAGGGGGTATGCGTTGGCGGAGCGCACCGCACGCGCGCTTTCCGATTGCGCGCAGACAGGTGAAGATGGCCCTGGCTGGGACGTTTCCGTTTCGCGCGGGTTCGGTGAGGGAAGGCCGACCTGCGCGCATGGACGTCGCTCGCGTGGGAAACGTCGGACGCGCTTCTGTTCGTGGGCGCGGCGGGCATCGCAGTGCGGGCGATCGCGCCGCATGTCGCCTCGAAGGCAACCGATCCCGCGGTTGTGGCGATCGACGAGGCAGGGCGCTTTGCCGTCCCGCTTTTGTCGGGGCATTTGGGCGGTGCGATCGAGCTGGCGCAAACTGTGGCTCGCGCGGCAGGGGCCATCCCCGTCATCACCACGGCGACCGACGTCCGCGGCGTGTGGGCGGTGGATACGTGGGCGCGCCGTGCGGGGCTCGCCGTTTTGAATCCCGAGGCCATCAAGCGAGTGTCGGCGCGGCTGCTTTCGGGCGGGCGCGTGGCGCTCTATTCCGACATGCCGATTTCGGGACAGCCGCCTGAAGGGGTTGACATTGCGTCCGACCGCGCTCGGGCCGATATCGTCGTGTCGCCGTTTGCTGGCGCGAATGCAGGTGCGTCCGTTCGCGCGGCGGAGACAACGGGCGAGGTCATGCCCGCCGGTGAGACGGGGAAGCCGGCGGGCGTGCGGGCGCAGGCGCCTGCGCCCGAGCCGCTTCGCCTTGTCGTGCCCTGCATCGTTGCGGGCATAGGGTGCCGTCGCGGTGCGTGCGCTGAAGCGATCGGGGAGGCGTTTCTTCTCGCGTGCGGGCAGGCGGGCATCTCGCCTTCGGCCGTGCGCGAGGCGGCGACGATCGACGTGAAGGCGCACGAGGAGGGTCTGCTCGCCTTCTGCCGCGCGCGCAATATCCCGCTTGCGACGTATTCCGCAGAGGAGTTGTCGCAGGTCGAAGGCAGCGTTTCTCCATCTGATTTCGTGCGCGCGACGGTGGGAGTCGACAACGTGTGCGAGCGCGCGGCGCTCGCGGACGGGGGCAAACTTTTCTTCCCGAAGCTCGCTCACGGCGGCGTGACCGTCGCGTTTTCCAAGGTAACTATCGAACTTTCGTTTAAGGAGCGGTGATGGGAAAGCTCTTCGTGGTGGGGATCGGCCCGGGCGGCCCCGACGGCATGACGATTGCGGCCCGGCGCGCGCTCGAGGCGGCCGACATCGTTGTGGGGTACACGAAATACGTGGAGCTCGCGCTCGCCGCCGTGCCTGACGCGGCGCATCTCGCGACGCCGATGATGCACGAGGTCGAACGGTGCCGCCTGGCGCTTTCGCGCGCGCAGAGCGGAGAAGCCGTAGCGCTCGTGTGCAGCGGTGACGCGGGCGTGTACGGCATGGCGAGCCCCGTGCTGGAGCTTGCGGAGGACTACCCCGATGTAGACGTGGAAGTTATCGCCGGGGCCACCGCGGCTCAGAGCGGGTCGGCGGTGCTCGGCGCCCCGCTTGCCCACGACTTCGCGGTCGTGTCGCTCTCCGACCTGCTCACGCCGTGGGAGGTCATCGAGCGCAGGCTCGCCGCCGTGGCGAGCGCTGACTTCTGTATCTGTTTGTACAACCCGCGCAGCAGAAAGCGCGCCGACAGGCTCTCGCGCGCGGCAAAGATTATGCTCGAATGGAAGGCCCCCCGACACGCTCTGCGGCTGGGTACGCAACATCGGGCGCGAGGGGCAGCAGCCGGGCATGTGCAGGCTTTCCGAGCTGGGGGGAGATCGACGCCGACATGTTCACCACCGTGTTCGTCGGCAACGCTGACACGAAGCTCGTAGGCGGCCGTATGGTCACGCCGCGCGGGTATCGGGAGATCCCATGCGAAAGGTAACGATCATCGGGGCGGGGCCCGAAACCCCGACTTGCTCTCGCGCGCGGGCGCTCGACGCGATCGACATCGCCGACGTGGTCATCGGCGCTCATCGCGCGCTTGCCGGCATCGACGTGCCGCCCGACGTGGTGAGATGCGAGCTCGTGAAGACGGCGGACATCGTCGCCGCGCTCACCGATGCGGCGTCGTGGCGGCGCGCCGTGGTCGTGATGACGGGCGATGTGGGGCTGTTCAGCGGCGCGCGCCGCCTGGTGGAGGCGCTCTCCGGCGACGCGCAGGTGGACGTGCGCGTCGTTCCCGGCATAAGCTCAGCGTCTTATCTCGCCGCGCGCCTCGCGCGTCCATGGCAGGATTGGCGCTTCGCGAGCGCTCACGGCGTGGCGTGCGATATCGTGGCCGAGGCCGAGCGCGCAGGTGAGCTCTTTTCTCGTCACGTCGGGCGGGGAAGACCCCTCGCGGCTTTCGGGCGAGCTTGTGCAGGCGGGCTTCGGGGACGCGCGCGTGACGGTGGCCGAGCGCCTGTCGTACCCCGACGAGCGCATCACCTGCGCGACCGCAAGTGAAATCGCAGGTCAGACGTTCGACGACTTGAACGTGATGCTTATCGAGCCCGCAGGCGGCGCCGGGTCGCCTGCGGGCTCTAGCGCAGCCTCCGAGGCGCCGGCCGGCGCGTCATCGCCCGCGGCGGCTTCTTCCGCGGCGGACCCTGCGGGCGCATCCCGCGCCGGGAGCTCCCGCTGGCCGTACGCTTCCTCGGCATTCCCGACGAGCTCTTCATCCGCGGCGACGTTCCCATGACCAAGCAGGAGGTGCGCGCCGTCGCGCTCGCGAAACTGCGCCTTACCGCGACCGACACCGTGTGGGACGTCGGAGCCGGCACGGGGAGCGTGTCGATTGAGGCGGCGCTCGTCGCGCGAGCGGGGTCGGTATGGGCGGTCGAGCGCAACGCGGCCGGCGTGCGGCTCATCCGAGAGAACGCGGATGCATTCGGGTGCGGCAACGTACATGCGGTCCCCGGTGTCGCCCCCGAAGCGCTCGCGAAACTGCCCGTCCCCGACGCCGTGTTCGTCGGCGGGAGCGCGGGCGAGCTTCCCTCTATCGTGGAGGCGGCGCTCGAGAAGAACTCGCAGGTTCGCCTGTGCGTGCCATGCGTCACCGTTGAGACGCTCACCGAGGCGTGCGCGCTTCTCTCGGGTTCGCGCTTTAAGGGGTTCGAGGCGTGCCAGGTGTCGGCCGCCCGCGCCGAGGCTGTAGGCTCGCACCATCTTATGAAGGCGCAAAACCCCGTGTTCCTCGTCAGCGCGCGTGGTGCGGGTGGGGAAGGCGGCGCCCGGTGATCACGACCATCCCGCGTTTCATGGTCGCTGCGCCCTCGAGCGGGAGCGGCAAGACGGTCGTTACGTGCGCGCTCCTGCGCGCGCTTGCGCGCCGCGGCCTCGCATGCGCGGCCTTCAAATGCGGCCCCGACTACATTGACCCGCTCTTTCATCGCCGCGTCGTGGGTGCGTGCTCGGGCAACTTAGACGGTTTCTTCACCGACGCCCCGACGCTGCGCGCCCTACTCGCACGCGGCGCCGCGGGCGCGGATGTCGCGGTGCTCGAGGGGGCTCATGGGCTTCTACGACGGCATGGCGCCCGGCGTGGCCGACGCGAGCAGCTACCAGGTTGCGCGTGACACGGAAACGCCGGTCGTTTTAGTGGTGAACGGGCGCGGGGCGTCTTTATCGCTCGCCGCCGTAATTCGCGGCATCGCCGAGTTCCTGCCTTGTGCGAACGTGCGCGGCGTCGTGCTGAACAAGACGAGCGCCGCTGCCTGCGCCTACGCGGCGCCTGCGATCGAGAAGCACACGGGCGTCGCGGTTTTGGGTAATATCCCCGCCGACGAGGCGTTCTCGCTCGAAAGCCGGCATCTGGGACTTGTGACCGCCGACGAAGTCAAGCAGCTCTCCGCGCGCATCGACAAGATGGCCGAGCTGGTGGAAAAGAGCGTCGACGTCGACCGCTTGCTCGAAATAGCGGCGACGGTACCCGATATCCGCGAGGATCCTTACCGGTTGGAGCCGATCGCGGGGCGCGGCCCATCGTCGCCGTCGCGCGTGACGAGGCGTTCTCGTTCTACTACGAGGAGAACCTGCGAGCGCTCGAGGATCTGGGTTGCGAGCTGGCCTTTTTCAGCCCCCTGTGTGATAGCGAGTTGCCCCGGGGACAAGCGCCCTCTATCTGGGAGGCGGCTACCCGAGCTCCATGCGCGACAGCTCTCCGAGAACGCGCCGATGCGCGAGGCGGTGCGGCGCGCGGTGGAATCCGGCATGCCGACGGTCGCCGAATGCGGTGGGTTTCTGTACCTACAGCGCGAAATCGCCGATAGCGAGGGGCGGCGCTGGCCTGTTGCGGGCGCCCTTGAGGGCGCAAGCGAGAACGGGGGAAGTCTGTCCCATTTCGGGTACGTGGAGCTCACTTCCCAACGCGACGGGCTCTACGGGCCGCGCGGCACACGCATCCGCGCGCACGAGTTCCACTACTGGCAGTCCACCTGCCCGGGCGGCGACTTCTGGGCGCAGAAGCCCCGGCGCGACAAGGGCTGGCCGTGCATGACGACCACCCCGTCCCTGGTTGCGGGCTTCCCGCATGTGTACTATCCTGCGAACCCCGACGTTGCGCGCGCGTTCGCGTCTGCCGCAGCGTCGTTCGCAGAGAGGAGACGGCATGGCTGAAGCAACCGAAACCGCGCTTGCCAGCATCCGCGAGGAAGTCGAGCGCGCGTTCTCGTCGGCGCCGGGCGCCGTGCTCGAAGCCGCGCTCTCCCGGATCGCGCCCGCAGACGAGTGCGCCCGCGCCGCCGCGTACGCCGCGTGGGACTCCATCGCGCACCCCTTGGGGGGATTGGGCGACTTTGAAGACGCCGTCGCGTGTATCGCCGCAGCTCAGGGGAGCGCCGAGGTTGCCGAGTTTCCCCGTGCGCTCGCGGTATTCTTCTCCGACAACGGGGTCGTTGCCGAAGGCGTGTCGCAAAGCGGGCAAGACGTGACGCGAGCCGTCGCACGCAACATGTGCGAGGGGGCCACGAGCGCCTGCCGCATGGCGGCGTTCGCGGGTGCCGAGGTCGTGCCCGTCGACGTGGGTATGGCCCGGGGCATAGAAGACGCGCGCATGGTGCGCGCGAACGTGCGGCGGGGAGCGGCAACATCGCGCACGGCTCCGCTATGTCTCGCGATGGGGCCGTGCGCGCGATCGAGGTCGGAATCGCCGTCGCGTGCGGGCTTGCCCGCGCCGGCGTGCGCCTTCTCGCCGCGGGCGAGATGGGCATCGGCAACACGACCACCTCGGCGGCGGTGGCCGCAGTGCTCATCCGGGCGGACGCGCGGAGCCTCGTCGGGCGCGGCGCGGGGCTCTCGGACGCCTCGCTCGCGCGCAAGCGCGACGTGGTCGAGCGCGCTATCGATGCGAACTCGCCCGATCCCGCCGACCCGATTGACGTGCTCTCGAAGGTGGGCGGCTTCGACATCGCGGCGATGTGCGGCTTCTACCTGGGGGCCGCGGCCTCGAAGGCTCCGGCGCTCCTCGACGGGGTCATATCCTGCACGGCGGCCCCTGTGCGCGGCGCGCCTGTGCCCCAACGCCTTGGGCTACCTCGTGGGCACCCACGCATCAAGCGAACCCGCAAGCCAGGAGCTCCTTCGCGAGCTCGGAATAAAGGCACCCCTCGACGCAGGCATGCACTTGGGCGAGGGCGCGGGCGCCATGGCGTATCTGCCCCTTCTGGATTCGGCGCTGCGCGTGTACCGGGATGGGAAGACGTTCACGGCGACTGGCATGGCTGCTTACGAGCATTTCGAGGCCGGGAAATGACGGTGACGCTCGTCATCGGCGCCGCCGCGAGCGGCAAGAGCGCCTATGCCGAGTCCCTGTCCTCGGGCACGACGGCCCCCGCGTGTACCTGGCAACGATGGAGCCCTTCGGGGAAGAGGGCGCCCGCCGCATCTCGCGCCATCGGGCGATGCGCGAGGGCAAGGGGTTTTCCACCCTCGAGCGCACGCGTGACGTGGGCGCCGCAGTGCCCGGGCTTCCGCGCGGCTGCACGCTTCTTTTGGAGGACGTGGGCAACCTGGTTGCGAACGAACTCTTCGCGGAAGGCGGCTTATCCCCACGTGACCCCGACGTTGCGGCGCGCGAGGTGCTCGGAGGCATCGAACGGCTCGCTCAGGCCGCTGAGTATACGGTGGTGGTCACCGTCGACGTGTTCGCCGATGGGATACGCTACGATGAGGGGACCGAGGCATGGAGGCGCGCGCTCGCGCGCGTGAACGCGGGCGTGGCGGCGCTGGCCGACCACGCAGTCGAAGTGGTATGCGGGATTCCCGTGTGGATGAAAGGCGAAGGACCTACAAGGTGAAGATAGCAGAGGCAATCGGCGCGGCGTTCGGAACGTTCTCGCGCATCCCCGTCCCGAAATCGGCCTGGACCGATTTCGGATCAACCCATGCGCTTGCCGCGTTTCCCCTGGTGGGCATTGCGGAAGGCTTCCTCATGACGGCGTGGGGGCACGTGGCGAACCTGCTCGGCGTGCCTGCGACCATCGTCGCGGCCGTGCTCGTGGCGCTGCCTGTGGCGGTGACGGGAGGCATCCACCTAGACGGGCTCTGCGACACCTCCGATGCGCTTGCAAGTTGGGCCCCGCGCGAGCGAAAGCTCGAGATCATGCACGACCCGCGGGCGGGCGCCTTCGGGGTCATCGGTGTTGTTGTGTACCTTATTCTGCAGTTTTCCCTGTTCACCGCGCTGCCGCTTACGGCGGGGGCGTTTCTCGCGCTTCTGTGCTCGCTCGTGTTCTCCCGCTCGCTTTCGGGGTTCGCCGTTGAATGCTGGCCTGCCGCGCGGGCGGACGGCATGGCCGCGGGGCTCTCGCCTGCGAAGAAGCGCGCGGCGATCGTTGTGCCGCTTTGCGCTTTCGCTGCGGCTTCGGCTGCAGGGATGGTCGCGTGCGCTCAGGCCGTCGGCGCCCTTATGGCGGTGGCGGGGCTTTTGGCGCTCGCGTGGTACCGCCATGTTGCCCTGTCCCGCTTCGGCGGGGTGACGGGTGATTTGGCCGGATGGTTTCTGCAATGGGCCGAGCTCGCGATGCTTGCCATGCTGGTGACGGGGGGCATGCTCCTATGATGCTCGTGGTAGGCGGCGCGCATTCGGGGAAGAGGACCTTCGTGCGCGAAAAGCTCGGGTTCGCGGCGGACGATTTCGTCGACGCGGCGCAGCTTGCGGAGGGCGGCGTGCCCGCGGCTTTTGCCGGCCGTGTCGCGTACCGTGCTGAGGAACTCGTACGCGCGCTCGACGCTGACCGGGCGCTCGAGCGGGCTGATCGGCTTCGACGCAGGGATTCTGCCCTTTGGTCGGCTCGGGGGTCGTCCCCATGCGTGCGGAAGACGCCCAATGGCGCGAGCGCGCGGGGCGCCTGGGATGCGCGCTTGCTGCGCGCGCCGACGTCGTCGTGTGCATGACGTGCGGGATTCCCCAGGTCATCAAAGGAAACCTTACCGATGCGCCTCGAGGGACGCAGGGCGCGGGCGCGCCTTTGGAAGTCGTCTTCGTGCGCCATGGTGCCACGGCGGGCACGGAAGACCATCGCTACAGCGGGGCGGGCACCGACGAGCCCCTGTCGAGCGCGGGGCGAGCGCGCTTTGCGCGACCTCGCGTGCGATCGTGACGTGTTCCGTGTTATCACGAGCGGCATGGCCCGCACCGACCAGACGGCACGCATTTTCTTCCCGAATGCGGAGCTTATGGCGTGCCTCGGTCTGCGCGAGATGGATTTCGGCGACTTCGAGGGGCGAAGCGCCGCCGAACTTAAAGAGGATGCGCGTTACCGCGCCTGGGTAGACTCCTGGTGCGAGACGCGCTGCCCGCATGGCGAGGGCAAGAGCGATTTCACCCGCCGCGTCGTCGCGGCGTTTCGGGAGGCGTGCGAATCGGAGCGCGCCCAGGGGAGTGGGCGCGCCGTCTTCGTTGTTCATGCGGGTACCGTGAAAGCGCTGCTCTCCGAGCTAGCTGTCCCGAAAATGGGATACTTCGACGTGCATACCGAGCCGGGCGGCGCATGGGCCGCCACCTGGGATGGGCGCTGCCTTCGCGACGTTCGCCCCGCTTCGGGGGGCGATGCCCGGTGATGACGATTCTTGCCGTCGCCGCCGGGTTCGCGGCCGACCTTGCCTTCGGCGACCCGCGCTGGCTTCCCCATCCCGTCGTCGCCATGGGGCACGCGATCACATGGGCCGAAGGCCGCCTGCGGGGCGCATTCCCGCAAACGTCCGCGGGCACGCGTGCCGCAGGGCTTGTGCTCGCCGTGGCGCTTCCGCTTGCGTGTGGGCTTTGACCTGGGGAATCCTGCATCTTTGCGGCATGGTTCACCCCCGGCTTGCGCTTCGTGGCCGAGGCATGGGCGAGCTATCAGATTCTCGCGACATGCGAGCTGCGCCGCCAGAGCCTGGCCGTGGCCCGCGCGTTCTCGAAGGGCGGCCTTGTCGCGGCGCGCGAAACCGTCGGGCTCATCGTGGGACGCGACACGTCTGTTCTCGACGAGCAGGGCGTTTTGCGCGCCGCCGTGGAAACGGTGGCGGAGAACGCGAGCGACGGCGTCATCGCGCCGCTTTTCTACCTTATGATCGGGGGTGCGCCCTTGGGCATGGCGTACAAGGCGGTGAACACGCTCGACAGCATGGTGGGCTACAAAAACGAGCGCTACATCGACTTCGGCTGCGCCTCGGCGCGCCTCGACGATGCGGTGAACTGGATTCCCTCGCGCTTATCGGCCTTGTTCATGATCGCCGTGTGCCCGATCGTCGGGCTCGACGCGCGCGGGGCGGCGCGCATCTGGCGCCGCGACAGGCGTCGCCATGCGAGCCCAGAACGCGGCGCAGACCGAGTCAGCGTGCGCGGGCGCGCTTGGGCTGCGCCTGGCAGGACCCGCGGTGTATTTCGGCAAGCTCGTTGAGAAACCGACGATAGGCGACGCGTCCCGCGAAATCGAGTGGGCGACATCGCCCGGACGACAAGGCTCATGCTCGCCGCGTCCGTATGCGCGCTCGTCGTCTTCGGCGCCGCGCGCGCGCGGCGGTCGTGCTCGTCGTGGGGCGATGGTATGAGGGAAGACCACGCCGCGTCCCGGGCTGCCGGGGGAATCCTGCGCGCCCGTGCGCATGGGGCAGCCGGCAATCGCTCGGCATCGCTTGCGAAGGGGGCGCCTCCGACCTCATCGACTTCTCGGTGAACGTGAATCCGGCAGGCCCATCGCCGCGCGCCGTCGCCGCAGCTTGCAAGGCGCTTTCTCGAATCGACGCCTACCCCGATAGGGAAAGCCTCGCCCTCGTTCGTGCCCCAGCGCGCACCCAGGGCATTCCCGAAGATACTATCGTCTGCGGCGCGGGCGCGTCCGACATCATCTGGCGGCTCGCCGCGGCGGTGCACCCGAAAACGCATCGTCGTGTGCGCGCCGACGTTCTCTGAATATGCGGAGGCGGCATCGTACTACGGCGCATGCGTGCAGGAGTTCCCGCTCTCCGAAGCGGATGACTTCGACGTGCCCGCCTCCTTCGCCCGCGCGATCGAGGGGCCGGAGACGTGGCGTACCTCTGCAATCCGAACAACCCGACAGGGGCGCCTCGTCGACCCCGCGTAATCGATGCCGCGGCTTGCCGCTGCGAGCAGGCGGGCGCGCTGCTCGTCGTGGACGAGTGCTTCCTCGGATTTGCGCCCGACGCCCGCGAAAGGAGCGTGGCCGCACGCGCCACGTGTTCGCACCATGTGGCCGTGCTCTCCGCGTTCACCAAGCTCTACGGAATGGCAGGGTTGCGGTTGGGGTATCTGATCAGCGGAAACGCCCAACTCATCGAGGGGATTCGTCGGGCGGGGCAGGCGTGGCCCGTCTCCTCGGTCGCCGAGGCCGCGGGCATCGCCGCCCTGGAAGACGTCGAATACGTCTCGCGCACGCGCGATGTATTGGCGGGCGAGCGAGCGTGGCTTTCCCACGAGCTCTCCTCGCTCGGGCTTTCCGTCGTGCCGTCGGATGCGAACTTCCTTTTAGTCCGCACGCCGGCGAAAGACATCCCCGAGCGTCTGTATAAACAGGGGGTTTTGGTCCGCACGTGCGACTCGTTTTCGGTACTGTCCCGCTTCTGGTGCCGCGTCGCGGTGCGCACGCGCAAGGAGAACGCCCGGCTTGTGATGGCGTTCAGCCGCGCGCTTCGGGCGGAAGGCGCATCGGGCGAAGGCGAACCCGACGAACGGGGCGGCGCTTCTTGCAGCGGCGCTATGGCGGGCGCGGATGGCCGAGGCTTGGCGAAGGAGGTCGATACCCGTGGGTAGGGCGAAGCCCATCATGATCCAGGGCACCATGTCGAACGCGGGGAAGAGCCTGCTTGCGGCGGGGCTGTGCCGTGTGCTTTCGCAGGACGGCCTGCGCGTGGCTCCCTTCAAGAGCCAGAACATGGCGCTCAACAGCGGTGTCACGGCCGACGGGCTCGAGATGGGGCGCGCCCAGATCATGCAGGCCGAGGCGTGCGGCATCGCGCCCGACGTGCGCATGAACCCCATCCTGCTCAAGCCCGAAAGCGACCACCGAAGCCAGCTCATCGTGGCCGGCAAGGCGCAGGGAGCCTTCGCTGCGAGGGACTACTTCGCGCGAAAGAAGGCGCTCATGCCGCAGATTTTGGAGTCGTTCGATTCGCTCGCGGAGGAAAACGACGTCATCGTCATCGAGGGCGCCGGCAGCCCCGCCGAAATCAACCTTGCCGAAAACGACATCGTCAACATGGGGCTCGCGCGCGCCGTGTCCTCCCCCGTGCTGCTCGCGGGCGACATCGACCCAGGCGGGGTATTTGCCCAGCTCTACGGCACGGTCGCGCTCTTTGTGCCCGAGGATCGCGCGCTTTTGCGGGGGCTTGTTGTGAACAAGTTCCGCGGCGATGTGGAAATCCTGCGCCCGGGTTTGGCCCCGCTCGAGAAGATGTGCGGGGTTCCCGTCGTGGGGGTCGTGCCGTTTCTTACGCTCGACCTGGACGACGAGGACTCGCTCGCGCCGCGCCTATCTGCCCGCGAGGCGCGCGGCGTCATCGACGTCGCCGTCGTGCGCCTTCCGCATCTGTCGAACTTCACCGACTTCGACCCGCTTTCCCGCGTGCCCGGCATGGGCGTGCGCTACGTTTCCTCGACGACCGATCTGGGCCGACCCGACCTGGTGGTGCTTCCCGGCTCGAAGTCCACGGTCGACGACGCGCGCTGGCTTGCGGCTAGCGGCATCGGAGCCTGTGTACGCGCGCTTTCGGGCGCGGGCACGCCGGTGCTCGGCATATGCGGAGGCTACCAGCTTTGGGAGACGAGCTTTCCGACCCGCACGGCAGGGAAGGCGCTGGCACCGCGCGCGGGCTCGGGCTCATCCCTGCAAGTACGGTGTTCAGGAGGAAAAGCGCCTCGCCCAGTCGGACTGCGCATCACGGGCGCCCAAGGCGCGTTCTCGGTGGGGAACGGCATGACGGCGCGCGGGTACGAGATTCACGACGGCGAAACGACCGTCTCCTGCGCCCCTGCGGGCACGATTGGCGGCAAACCAGAAGGCGCGGCCTGCGGAAACGTGTTCGGAACCTATCTCCACGGCCTGTTCGACGAACCGGGGTGGCACTCGCCCTCGCGCGCGCTCGCTCGCGCGCGCATGCGCGGCCCTGCCCGAGAGCGTCGTGGGTGCTGAGGGCGCGGTGTCCGCGGCCGATCACCGTGCGCGCGAGTTCGACCGCCTGGCCGACTCCGTGCGCGGGGCGCTCGACATGGAGTATGTCTACCGCATTATCGAGGAGGGCGTATGATCCACGTGTATCATGGCGACGGCAAAGGCAAGACCACGGCGGCGATGGGGCTCGCCCTTCGCATGCTCGCCGCAGGCCGCCGCGTCGTCGTTGTGCAGTTCCTGAAAGACGGCGAAAGCGGGGAGGCGCGCCTGCTCGCCGAGCATTTCGGCGTGCCCGTGTTCGCGGGGAAGGCGTCGGACAAGTTTACCTGGTCCATGACGTCGGAAGAACTTGCCGCGACGCGCGAGTTGCACGATGGGAACCTCGCTTCCGCGCTCGCCGAGCTCGAGGGCGCGCAGGAGGGGCTGCTCGTGCTCGACGAGGCGCTCGACGCGCTTTCGAAGGGGCTTGTCGACGAGGCGCTCGTGGACCGCGCGCTCGATATGTCCGCGCGCGGCGTCGAAGTAGCGCTCACCGGGCGCGCGCCTTCCCGCAAGATCGTGGAGAAGGCCGACTACATAACCGAGATGCGGTGCGAGAAACACCCCTACGCTCAGGGGATATGTGCAAGGGAAGGAGTGGAGTACTAGATGGATTCCAAGGAGATGGCGCCCGGCGACATCGAGCGGCGCAGCTTTGAAATCATCACCGAAGAGCTCGGCGGCCGCACGTTCCCGCCGCTCGAAGAGCCCGTCGTGAAGCGCGTCATCCACACCACTGCCGACTTCTCGTACGCCGATTCCCTCGTGTTCACCCATGACGCCGCGCACTGTGCGCTCGACGCACTGCGCGCAGGGGCCACGGTGCTCACCGACACGAACATGGCGCTCGCAGGCATAAGCAAGCCCGCGCTCGCGAAGATCGGCTGCCAGGCCGTGTGCTATATGGCCGACCCGGATGTCGCCGCAACGGCGCGCGCCGCGGGCACGACTCGCGCCGTTGCGAGCATGGACAAAGCTTGCCGCATCGAGGGTCCGCTCATCGTGGCCGTCGGCAACGCTCCCACAGCACTTCTGCGCCTCGCCGAGCTCATGGACGCGGGGAAGATCGCGCCTGCGCTCGTCGTTGGGGTGCCGGTCGGGTTTGTGAACGTGGTCGAGGCGAAAGAGGAGCTACTCGCGCGACGCTTGCCGGCCATCGTCGCGAGGGGTCGCAAGGGCGGTTCGACCGTGGCGGCCGCCATTATGAACGCGCTGCTCTACCAGATCACGCGCCCAGGCGGCCCGAAGTGACGGCGCCCGCATCCGCGCCGGCGCTGCGCATCTTCGCCGGCACCACCGAGGGCCGCCTTCTGTGCGAATGGGCGAGCGGGGCGGGCATCCCCGCCCGTGCCTACGCGGCAACCGAGTACGGAGGTGAGCTTTTGGGCGAGCTTCCGGGCATCGAGGTGCATGCGGGCAGGCTCGACGAGGCCGACATGGAGCGCGAGCTTTCCGGCGCGCGCATCGTCGTCGACGCCACGCACCCCTTCGCTACGCTCGCAAGCGGCAACATCCGGGCCGCTTCGCTCGCCGTGGGTGCACGATGCCTGCGCCTTGCGCGCGCGGCCGAGGCGCTGCCCAAAGGCGTCGTGTCGGTCGCGTCGATCGCCTGCGCGGCGCGCTTTCTCTCCGAGAACCCGGGTCGCGCGCTTCTCACGACGGGGAGCAAGGAGCTTGCTCCCTACACGCGCGTCGCCGATTTCGCGGAGCGATTCTTCGTGCGTGTGCTCCCTCTGCCCGGTGCTATAACGAAGTGCATCGACGCGGGGTTTTCGCCGTCGCACGTCATCGGCATGCAGGGGCCCTTCACCCGCGAGCTCAACGAGGCGATGCTTCGGCAGGTGGGCGCCCAGTGGCTTGTGACCAAGGACTCGGGAACCGTAGGCGGCACGGCCGAGAAGATCGCCTCCGCGCGCGACGTGGGAGCGCGCTGTATCGTGGTCGCCCGTCCCGCCGAGGGAGGCGGGGCCCTTTCGCTTGGGGAAGTGGAAGACGCGCTCTTACGGGAGTTCGCGCGATAGGCGCTCGCCGCGCCTGCGTTCCCTCCCGCCCGCGAGGAGGGAGCGCCTCGAGCAAGCTCGAACCGTACAAGACCGTCATCCGCCAAAAGTTCGAGGACGACGCCCGGAACTGGCGCAAGTAGCCCTTCAATAAGTTGCGGTGAAATAGTGTCTGTTTTTGCTGCTAAATAGCATATTCAGTCCCTAATTCACCGCAACTTGTTGGTGGTGGCTTACTGGTAGCGTAGGCATTCCACCGGGTCGAGCTTTGCTGCACGGCGAGCGGGGTAGAAGCCAAAGATTACGCCGATGCCGACCGATACGGCAAACGCGATCAACACTGTTGTAATGGAGAAGCTTGGCGTGATCGTCCCGGTAGCTCCAAACTCGCTCATGATGCCCCGAGCTTGCGGCAAAGAACGTGAGTCCCCATGCCAGCAGATAGCCAATCAGGACACCCAACAGTCCGCCGGTGACGCACAGCGCCGAGGACTCGGCCAAAAACTGCGCGGTGATATCGCGACGACTTGCGCCCAGGGCACGGCGAATGCCGATCTCACGGATGCGCTCAGTCACGTTGGTGAGCATCATATTCATAATGCCGATACCGCCGACAAGCAGCGAGATGCTGGCGACAGCGCCCATGATGAGCGAGAACGCGCCCATAAAGGAGTTGAGTGCATCGATGGCGCTTTTCATGGAGGTCGCCGATACACTGTCGTACTCATCATCCTCCGCGATGCCCTTCATTGCGCGCACCTTGGACTCGATGGTCTTACAAAGCTCGTCCATGTCTGTGCCCTCGGCGGCAAGAGCCGTCACGCTGGGGAATGAAGGATTTTCGTCGCCAAACAGGCCTGAGATGGTTTCGCGCGGCATATACAGCGTGAGCGAGCCCATGGAGTCGTTGCCGCCATCAATCACACCTACAATCTGCACCTCGCCGTTGGACACCTTGATGGTTTTCCCCAGCGCATCCTGTTCGTTGCCGTAAAGCTGATCGGCGCCGCCGCGGCTGATGAGCGCCACGCGCGAGCCTGATTGGGACTCGGCCTGGGAATAGGTGCGCCCCGCAACGAGCTTGCTGGCCCCCACGGCGTCGAGCGTGTCGCTATCGACACCCTGTGCCATGACGGTATAGCTTTTATCCCCGACCTTGTACTCGGAATAGGCGCTGTCGACGATGCCGATCTGCTCAATCTGCGGCACCAGTTTGCGAAGCTTTTCCACATCCGAATCGGTGAGTTCTTGCGACGAATAGATTTGCACCATGCGTGCCGCATTGAGGCCCAGGCTGTTGACCAAGCTGTTTTGGATGCCGCCGATGAGCGACGTCATGGCGATAACCGAGGCGATGCCGATGACAATGCCCAGGATGGTGAGCAGGCTGCGCCCCTTGTTGGCTTCGAGCGAGTGAAGTGCTTCCTGGATGAGATCGCGGGCGCTCATGCCATCTCTCCTTTCGGCGGGTTGGCGGAGGCGGAAATCATGGGCAGGTTATCTACAGCGCTGCGTAGGGTCCGCGGTGCATGTGGAATATACGCGCCGTCGTGAATGCGACCGTCGCGGATGGTCACGGCACGGTCGGCCTCGGCGGCGATGCCGGGGTCGTGTGTGATAAGCACGATGGTCTTGCCGCGCTTCTGGAGCTTATGGAAGGTCTCCATCACAAGCGATCCGGTAGCGGAGTCCAGGTTTCCCGTCGGCTCGTCGGCCAGAATGATGGGCGGGTCATTGACGAGGGCGCGCGCGATTGCGACGCGCTGCATCTGGCCGCCCGAGAGCTCGGATATGCGGTGGTCCCAGTGGTCAACGGGCAGCGTGACAGCCTGCAGCGCGTGCACGGCGCGCAGTTCGCGCTGGCTACGGGGCCATTGGTGTAGGCCAGCGGCAGCATGACGTTTTCGATAACCGACAGGCGCGGCAGCAGGTTGAAGCTCTGAAAGACAAAGCCAATGCTCAGGGCGCGGACTTCGGTCAGCTCGTCATCATCGAGCTCGGCCACGTTGAGCCCTTGCAGGTAGTAGTCGCCCGCCGTCGGCTTATCCAAGCAGCCGAGGATGTTCATGAGCGTCGACTTGCCCGAGCCCGAGGGGCCGGTGATGGCCACGAACTCGCCGGGATTTACCGCCAGGCTCACGTTGTGCAGGATGTGGGCGCAACCTGCCTCGCTCTCAAAGATGCGGTGCACGTTGCGGACGTCGATAACGGGACGCATTACATGTCCTCATCGGCAGACATACTGCCCGAATCCGCGCTGTAGCCGCCGTCAGCCGTTGCGTCCGCTCCGGTGTCCATGACGAGGGTGTCGCCATCGCGCAGCTTGGTAACCGGCACGTTGGGGTTGATTTCGTTGCCCTGGTCGTCGCGCTTAACTTGCGTCTTGCCGACCACAGCTTCGTTGTCGTTTTGCGTCACGACGGTCACCTTGACGCGACGGGTTTGCTTGCCCTCGTCATCGGTTGCCACGTTGACGTAATAGTGTTCGCCGTCTTCGGTCATGAGCGCCATCGTCGGCACCATCACCACGTCGTCGAGCTGCTCGGTCACCACCGAGACCTCGGCCGTCATGCCCGGCTTCAGGCGCGCGTCGGGCGCCTCGATGAGGATGTCGACGTTAAAGGTCACGCTGCCGCCGCCGTTGGCGGCGTCGGAGTTTGCCACCGACGCGATAGCCGTGACGGTTCCCTGGCTCACGATATCGGGAAACGCGGGATACGTGACGTTGGCGCTCTGCCCAACGGCGATCTTGGCGATGTCCTTTTCGCCCACCTGCACGGTCACCTTCATCTTGGATAGGTCGGCGATCTGCATGCACTGCTTGCCGCCGCTCGTATCGCTTTCGCCCACGATCATGCCGCCTGTTACCGTGGCGCCCACCTTGGCGTTAAGCTCCACGATGCTACCCGAGCTCGGGGCCGTGACCGTGCGACTGGCGGCCTTGGCGTTCGCCTGGTCTAGGTTTGCCTGGGCCGAAGCGAGGCTGCGCTGCGCGGCCGATACGGCGTTCGTGTCCGCTGATGCGTCAGAGACGCCAGCCGCTGCGGGAAGCTCCATCGACGTCCGTCGTTGGGGTGGCCTGCGCGACAGCGGCGGCTTTCTGCGCGTTGGTGAGGTCTTCCTGGGCGGCTGCAACTGCACGCTGCGCCTCGGCAACGTTGCGATCGAGCTCGTCGTTTTTAATGGTCATAAGCACGTCGCCCTCGCTGACGGATTGGCCTGCCTGCACGTTGATCGAATCGACCGTGCCGTCGACAGAAGGGGAGACCACTGAGGACGAAATGGGTTTGAGCTGGCCTTTCGCCTCGACCGTTGTGGTAAACGTGCCCTCGGTCACCATGTCGGTCACAGGCCCGCTAGCTCCCTGTGGCTGCGCATTGAGAACCAGGGTAGCGACAATGGCAATGAGCGCGATGGCACCTACGACGCCGGCGGCAATACCGCGTCGAATCAGCTTTTTGCGTCGACGTTCGGCGCGTTTTGCCTTGAGCTTGGCGTAGGCCTCTTCATCGGAAATCTCGGCCGTATCGTTCGCGCGTCCGCTCTGCTTGTCGGTGTGCGCGTTTGTAATCAGAGGAATCGTTTCGGTGGCATCTTTGGGCGTGCGCTCGGTATCATCCGCGCCCGGGGTGATGGTGGGGACATTCGGCATAGCGTCTCCTTTATAGAAAGAACCTCGATAATTATATGCGCCCACCGGTTGGGGCGGGCGCATAGGACGGTTTCTTTCGGAACTGTTAGATTGGTCGCAGCGGTTCCACGTTGTAGGAATGCGCGCGTTGCACTACGAGTGGACAACCACGCATAGGCCGACTTTGATGCAGTCGTGAAGTGCCTTGGCGTCTGCCAGGCGCAGGTTGATGCAACCGTGGCTGCCGCACCACTTGTACGACTCGGCATTATCGAAGCTCTTGTCGTTTTGCCAGGTGGCATCGTGGAAGCCGATCATATTGCCCTCGAACGGCATCCAGTAGCTCACCGGGCTTTCGTATTTGGGCTTACCGGTCTCGGGGTCCTTGGCTCCAATCAGGGTACTGCCGCCGTCGTTGCTGTTGATCTGCCACACGCCCTCAGGGGTGGCGTCTTCGCCCGGTTTGCCAGAAATAAAGTTGGCCTCCCACACGATATTGCCGTTCTCGTCGTAGTAGCGCGCGTGCTGCTCGGACAGGTCGACGTCGATATACGCCTTCCAGTCGGGTTCGCCCTTTGCGGTAAAGGTATCGGCCTTCTGGGAATACTTAATCTCGATTTCGCCGGTCTGCTTGTTGTTAATGGCGTCCTCGACCTGCTTGGCTGCGAGCTGCTGTCGATGGACCAACCAAAGTCACCGCCTTCGACGGCGCACTGCTTGCCATCGGCGCGCGTCCACCAGCGAGTGGAGCCCACGGTATTAAAGCCGTTGGCGAGCTCGGCTGCCCAGCTGCTGATCTGCGACGTATCGAGCGTGGGGTTGGCCGGATCGGCAAAGCTGATCCACTGTAAGACGGAGCTGCCATCAACCTTGCCGGCATCCTCGCCGTTGAGCTTGAGGGTCACGTTGACGCCCAGGAAGTTGTTGGCGGCATCGCATGCGGCCTGAATCTGATCATCGGTCAGCGTTCCATTGAGCGGCTCATAGGCATCGTTGCCGAGCTTGGAAAGATCAACGGTCTCGGCCAGCGAGGCAAGCTCGAGCTCGGCATATTTAATGACATGCTCGCGGTTGAGTTTTTTCGTTGGAGCGCGCCTTCTCGACGGTAAACTTGCCGGCCTGCTCGTCATAGGAGCTATTTGCCTCGAACGTGCCCGAACGCCCCTCGTTAAACTCGTCGATGGCGGCGCCCGATCCTTCTCAAACTTCTTTGGGTCAAAGGTATCGGAGAGCATGGACAGGTCGACGTCTTGATCAAGATCGACTTCGTTGGAGGTAGCGGTTGTTTTGGTCTTGCCGCTTAAGGATTCCACAAGGCGGACCGGCCATACAAAGGCTTCGTTGTGGCTGATGGTCTCTTTTGCGGCAGCCTCTCCGTCGACGATGGGCTCATCGGACTCGGGCTGATAGGTCCAGCTAAAGTCATCGCCTGTCACGGTGAGCTTATAGTGCTTCCATGCCGAACTTACCTTAGGTGGCGGCCGACGAAGCGTTGGAGAACGAGACGTCGACGCCGGCGATGGTGGTGTTGGGGTAGGCTACCTGCGAAAATGCTACGACGCCTACGATATAGACAATGACGATTAGACCCAGGACGACAAAGAGCGTCGTCTTTTTTGCCCGACTTATTGTTGCCGGCGGACTTGCGCGCGGGGCCGCGATCGCCTCGAGCGTGCGTGGGGGCTGCTTGGGCGCATTGCCGTTTGCCTGGTGCTGCTGACGTTGTTGACGCTGCTGTCGCTGTTGGTTCGGGCGTTGGGAAGCGTTTGCTGCACCACGCTGCTGACCGTAGCTCGGCGCGATAGGGCGCGGCGACTGAACGCCGCCGGTGTGCCTGTTCGGCTGCTGCGGATCGGGAATCAGTTGAGTTCGATCGTTTTGCGACATCGTATGCATATCCTTCGATTTTCGCCTTGCGGCTCATCGTGTTTTTACTGGGCTTGCATTATAGCGATTGCCCTGCTGTTTGTGGTACGGAAACGGTGGCATTCGAAAGAGCTGGGACAAATGTCCCAGCTTTGAGTCGTACTTAGTCGCTATCCGCACACGCCGCATTTTGCACAGGCCGAAAGTGCGGCCGGAGCCTGCGCGATGCCGCCCTTTGCCGTCTCGCGCAGCGTGGCCGGCAACGCGTGACCCACGGAGAGCATGACATGTGCCATCTGGTCAAACGGCACCAGGCTCTTGATGCCGGCGAGGGCAAGTTGCGCCGAGCTAAAGGCCGCGGCCACGCCGATAGCATTGCGGTTTTGGCACGGCACCTCCACGAGGCCGCCGACCGGGTCGCAGACCAGGCCCAGCAGGTTGCTCAGGGCGATGGAGCTGGCGTCGAGCGCCTGCTCGGGCGTGCCGCCGAGCATCTGCACCAGCGCGGCGGCTGCCATGGCGGCGGCGCTTCCCACCTCGGCCTGGCATCCGCCCTCGGCGCCGGCGACGCAGGCGCTCGTGGTGAGGTTGAGACCGATGGCGGCGGCGCAGTAGAGGGCGTCCATGACCTGCTCGTCATCGAGCTGCAGGTGATCGGCGAGCGCCAGCACGCAGCCGGGGACGACGCCCGCGGAGCCGGCTGTGGGGGCGGCGACGATCACGCCCATCGTGGCGGGCGCTCGAGCACGGCCATCGCGCGGGCCACGGCGTCGGTTTGAACAGTGCCCATCAGGCTCGTACTCAAATCGTTGCGGCGGGTTGCTTCGACGAGCTTGGCCTCGCCGCCGATAAGTCCGCCGAGCGAGCGCTGCGGATTTGCGATAGGGGCTGCGGTCTCTTCGCGCATGACGTCGAGCACGCGGCGCATGGCGGCGACGGCGTGGGCCTCACCGGTCAGACGTGCCTCGCGAACGGCCATGACGGCGCCGATGTTGATGCCGAGCTCGGCGCACGCATCGAGCAGCTGCTCACCGTCGTCGAAGATCTCCTTGGCCGAGACGCCGGGGGAGAGCGATGAGGCCGAACCGGGAAGCTCAATGAAGGTGGCGTAATCGACATTGTCGAGCTTGCGCAGCATGGGGACGACGGTGTCGTCGGGGGTGCCATCGGTTTCAAACACGGAGTAGGCCTGGCCGCCCACTTCGGTGCGGTAGGTGCGGCAGAAGGCGATGTTTACATGTGCGTAGGCGAGCAGGTTGGTGAGCGCGGCGAGCACGCCGGGGACGTCCTGGTGTGCCACAAACAGCGTGGAATACATGCCCGAGATATCGACGCCGACGCCGTTAATGCGGCTGATGCGCATCTTGCCTCCGCCCAGGCTCTCACCGCGGACCTGTGCCGTGACGCCCGTGTCGTCGACCATGTCGATGTCGACGGTATTGGGGTGGATGGAGGCGTCGTCGCCCTTGATGTCAAAGTGATATTCGAGGCCCTGCTCGCGCGCGAGGTCGAAGGCCTGCTTGATGTTCTCGTCATCGGTGTCGAGGCCCAGAATGCCCGCGACGAGCGCACGGTCGGTACCGTGGCCGCGGTAGGTGTGGGCAAAGGAGTTCCACAGGCCAAAGGTGACTTTAGTGATGCGGCCTTCCAGCAGACTGGCGGCAACTTGGGCGCAGCGCAGGGCGCCGGCGGTGTGCGATGAACTGGGGCCGACCATGACGGGGCCCAAGATCTCGAATGCCGAGGTCGTAGCTAGTGTTTGCGGCTTGCCTGCCATGGGTGCTCCTTCTCTATCCCGTCGTTCCGAGGGCTTTGGTATTTGGTCGCCTGCTCTACAGTCCTGGCTCGCACGGAGGCCACATTAAGTGGCCTCCGGCTCGTGCGGAACTCGCGACCGACCAAATACCAAAGCCCTCGGAACTTAGGATACATGGTTGGAACTATCAGATGGCAAAATTCATCAGCTAGTGACGCGCTTTACCCTGTATATCGAAACATCTTCACCACCGTTTAAAAAGAAGTACCGGTTGGGGCCGGTACTTCTTTTGGTGCGTCGATATTTGGTTGCAGCTTTTGCTGCTGGCTTATAGGCCGCAGGCTGCTTTGAGTTCTTCGACTCGGTCGGTTTTTTCCCAGGTGAAGTCGGCGTCTTCGCGGCCGAAGTGGCCGTAGGCTGCTGTCTTTTCGTAGATCGGGCGACGCAGGTCCAGGTCGCGGATGATGGCGCCCGGGCGCAGATCGAAGGTCTTCTCGACGGCCTTGACGATCTTGTCCTCGGCAACATGCGCGGTACCAAAGGTTTCGACCATGATTGAGAGGGGCTTGGAAACGCCGATGGCGTAGGCCAGCTCGACTTCACAGCGATCGGCCAGGCCGGCGGCGACCACGTTCTTGGCGACCCAGCGCGCGGCATACGCGGCGGAGCGGTCGACCTTGGTGCAGTCCTTGCCGCTAAAGGCACCGCCGCCGTGACGGCCGTAGCCGCCGTAGGTGTCGACGATGATCTTGCGGCCGGTGAGGCCCGTGTCGCCCATGGGGCCGCCCACGACAAAGCGACCGGTGGGGTTCACGTAGATGTCTGCGTTGTCCCACGGCATGTTCTCGGCAGCCATGACCGGGGTGATGACGTGCTCGATGAGGTCGTCCTTGATCTTACCCATGTCCTCGATCTCGGCGGCGTGCTGCGTGGAGATGACGATGGTCGTGACCTCGACGGGCTTGCCGTCTTCGTAGCGCACCGTGACCTGGGTCTTGCCGTCGGGACGCAGATAGGCCAGGGTGCCGTCGTGACGCACGGCGGCCAGGCGCTCGGCCAGGCGGCTGGCAAGGTAGTGTGGCATGGGCATGAGGGTCTTGGTCTCGTTGGAGGCATAGCCAAACATCATGCCCTGGTCGCCGGCGCCGATCAGGTCGATCGGGTCGGTGGTAGCGCCGGTCTGGGTCTCGAAGGACTCGTCGACGCCCTGGGCGATATCGGGCGACTGCTCGTGGATAAGGCTCATAACGCCGCAGGTATCGCAGTCAAAGCCGAACTTGGCTCGGTTGTAGCCAATACGGCGGATGACGCCACGGGCGATTTCCTGCACGTCAACGTAGGCCTGGGTGCGGATCTCGCCGGCAACGATGACGGTGCCGGTGGTCACGAGGGTCTCGCAGGCGCAGCGGACGTTCTCAACGTTAGCGGGCACGCCGTTGGGCGCAATGTAGCCCTGCTCCTGCAGCTCTATTTCTTTGGCGAGGATAGCGTCGAGGACGGCGTCGCTGATCTGGTCAGCGATCTTATCGGGATGGCCTTCGGTCACCGACTCCGACGTAAAAACAAAGGACCCGTGTTGGGGTGGGATGGAACGAAGCTCTTCTGACATGATTGTCCTTTCAAAAACGTGTCCCGGCGACCGTTACCATTCCGCCAGGCTCTCTATGCAAGGGCACATCGTAGCGCGTAAATCAAACATTCACACCCTTTCCGCACCTACTCATTGGGGACAGACTTAAATGACCAGCCTCGCCCAAGTGCCGACAGGTTGCCCAATGACTGGTCGTTTAAGTCTGTCCCCAATAACTAGGTCGGTGCCCTTTGTGCGGAGGTTGCTTTGTTGCTTTATACTGGTGCGGTTAGACATCCATCCTGCAATCGAGGAGATTTCCATGGCATCAGACGTTCGCGTCCGCTTTGCACCCTCACCGACGGGCAAGCTGCACATCGGCGGCGCCCGCACCGCTATCTATAACTGGGCTTTCGCCCGCGCAAACGGCGGCACGTTCATCCTGCGCATCGACGACACTGATCCCACCCGCTCCACCGACGAGAACACGCAGATCATTCTGCGCGCCATGCGTTGGCTGGGCCTGGACTGGGACGAGGGTCCCGAGGTGGGCGGCGACTTTGGCCCCTACGCCCAGACCGAGCGCCTGGACCTGTACAAGCAGGCCGCCCAGAAGCTCTGGGACGAGGGCAAGGCATATCCCTGCTTCTGCACCAAGGAGCAGCTCGACGCCGACCGCAAGGCCGCCCAGGAGCGCAAGGACCCCTTCCAGGGCTATCAGCGCCGCTGCCGCGATCTTGACCCCGAGGAGGCCCGCCGCCGCATCGAGGCCGGCGAGTCCTACGTCCTGCGCATCAAGGTGCCCGAGGACCGCGGCGACGTCGTCATTCACGACGCCGTCCACGGCGAGGTGACCTTCGACGCCAAGGAGCTCGACGACTTCGTCATCTTCCGCTCCGACGGCACGCCCACGTACAACTTCGCGACCGTCGTCGACGACGCCATGATGAAGATCACCCACGTTATCCGCGGTGACGATCACCTGTCCAATACCCCGCGCCAGGTCATGGTTTACGAGGCCCTCGGCGCGCCCGTGCCTACGTTCGCCCACATCTCTATGATCCTGGGCGCCGACGGCAAGAAGCTCTCCAAGCGCCACGGCGCCACCTCGGTTGAGGAGTACCGCGACGCCGGCTACCTGTCCGATGCCTTCGTCAACTATCTGGCTCTGCTGGGCTGGTCGCTCGACGGCGAGACCACGATCATCCCGCGTGATGTCCTGGCCAGCAAGTTCTCGCTCGACCGCATCTCCAAGAACCCGGCGACCTTCGATCCTAAGAAGCTCGACTGGGTCAATGCCGAGTACATCAACGGCATGTCTGACGCCCAGTTTGCCGACGAGATCATGGTCCCCGAGCTGCACGAGGCGGGTCTCATCGAGGGTAACGTCGAGTACGGCGAGGACTGGATCGACGCGCTTGCCGCCATCGTCAAGCCGCGCACCAAGATGCCGGCCGACGCCGTGACCGTCGCTGCTCCCATCTTCGCTACGGCCGAGACGCTTGAGTATGACGAGAAGTCCGTCAACAAGGGTCTGGTCAAGGAAGGCATGGGCGCTATTCTGGACGCCGCCAAGGCCGCACTCGAGGGTGTTACCGAGTGGACCGCCGCCAACATCGACGCCGCGCTTGAGCCGCTGCCTGAGCAGATGGACCTCAAGAAGCGCGTGGTGTTCCAGGCCGTGCGCGTCGCCGTCTGCGGCAACATGGTGAGCCCTCCGCTGGGCGAGACCATGGCGCTCGTCGGCCGCGACGACTGCCTGGCGCGCATCGACCGCGCCCGCACGATGGCGCTGTAGTCGCTGCGCAAACGCAAGTATCCGAGCCCCGTTCACCCGAGCGGGGCTCTTGTTTCTATAGACCGAGCGAGTGGGTTGGTGGGACAAAATAATCAGTGTTTGTCCCACCTCTCGCTGGTCGATTTGTTAGAGGTGGTGTATGGCTCAACAACTTTCGCTGTTTGGTTCGCCGGAACCGGAGGAGACTCCAGCGGAGCCGGCTCGCGCGGCCGAGCAGGTCAAGCTCGAGCCTGCGCCTGAGCCCATCGTCGCCTACGCAAGCGTGGTCCTCGACATCCCCACGCGCGCTTTATCTGAGCCATTTGCCTACGGCATCCCCAGTCCCTTGCCAATGAAGAAGCCCAGGTCGGATCGACGGTCCTGGTCCACTTTGGCAACCGTGCCGCCGCGGGCTACATCGTCGACATTGCCGCCGAGCTGGGCGACCTACAAAGGCAACAACGCCCTCGACTCTGCGCGCATTAAAGCCCATCGAGGCCATCCTCAGCAAGCCGCTCTTTACCGCCGAGGCTGCCCGCATTGCGCGCTGGATGAGCCGCGAGTACGTCGCGACGCTTTCCGAGTGCCTGCGCCTGTTCTTGCCTCCGGGCGGTAGCCCGCGCGTCGTGAAAGGCGATGACGGCGTATGGACCGTCGAGCGCCCCGCCGTCAAACCCATCCAAAATCGTTGGGTCATGCTCACGCCCGAGGGCTTCGACTATACGCCGCCCAAGACGGCGGTTCGCCAGCGCCAGCTCATCGAGGCGCTCCAATGCGGCCCGGTCACGACGCGCGACCTCAACCTGCTCTATAACAGCATGTCGGCGACCATCAAGGCGCTCGAAAAACGCGGCGTCGTCGTGGTGGAGGAACGCCGTGCGTGGCGTGGCTGCAGCGAGCAGACGACGCTGTCCTCGGCAAGCGGCAAGGCTCCGGTGGCACTCACCAACGGTCAGCAGCAGGCGCTCGCGCAGATCGAACGCGCCCGCCTCGATGCCCATGGTGACGTGGTGCTGGTTGATGGCGTCACCGGTTCCGGCAAAACCGAGGTTTACCTTTCGGCGATTGAGCGCGTGCTCGCGGCCGGCCGCTCGGCCTGCGTGCTCGTGCCCGAGATCTCGCTGACGGCCCAGACCGTCGGCCGCTTTCGCTCGCGCTTTGGCGAAACGGTTGCGGTCTTCCACTCGCGCCTTTCGGCCGGTGAGCGCCTCGACCAGTGGGATATGGTCGCCAGCAGTGCGGCCCGCGTGGTCGTCGGTGCCCGCTCGGCGCTCTTTTGCCCGCTCAGCAACTTGGGCCTCATCATCATCGATGAGGAGCACGAGACCAGTTACAAGCAGGGCTCCAGCCCGCGCTACCACGCGCGCGAAGTGGCGGCCGAGATGGCGCGTCGCTATCGCTGCCCGCTCGTGCTGGGCTCGGCCACGCCTTCTGCTGAGGCCCTCGACCGCTGCTGTCGCGGCGCGTACAACAGGTGCCACCTGGACGCGCGTCGAGATGCCCGAGCGCCCGGGGCACGCGGTGCTGCCCACGGTCCGCATTGCCGACCTGCGCCGCGAGTTCTCGCACGGCAGCCGCTCCATGTTCTCAAAACCCCTGATGGAAGGCCTGGAGCGCGTTGTCGAGCGGCGCGAGAAGGCCGTACTGCTGCATAACCGCCGCGGCTTTGCGCCGTTCCTGATGTGCCGCGAGTGCGGATGCGTGCCCACCTGCAACCATTGCTCCACGGCGCTTACGTACCACGAGCGCACGCACACGCTGCAGTGCCACACCTGTGGTTCGTCCTGGCGCGTGCAGCCCTACCCGGCGCCCACGAGCCGCTGTCCCAAATGTGGCAGCCGCTACTTGGCAAAAATGGGTCTGGGTACGCAGCAGATCGAGGATGCGCTGCATCAGATGCTGCCCGAGGACGTTGCTATCATCCGCATGGATGCCGATTCCACGCGTGGCAAGGACGCGCACAAAAAGCTGCTCGAGCAGTTCGATGCCGCCGATTGCGCCGTGCTGTTGGGTACCCAGATGATTGCCAAGGGTCTCGACTTTCCCGAGGTCACGCTTGTCGGCGTCGTCAATGCCGACTTTGCCCTCAAGCTGCCGGACTTCCAGCGCAGGGGAGCGTGCCTATGACCTGCTCGAACAGGTAGCGGGCCGTGCCGGTCGCGGCGATCGCCCCGGCGAGGTCATCATCCAGACCTATCTGCCCGAGGACCCGGTCATCCGAGCCGTCGCCGAGCACGATCGCTCGATCTTTACCGACTACGACCTGGACCAGCGCCGCGACGCACTGTATCCGCCGTTCGTGCGCCTGGTCAACATTTTGGTGTGGTCGGCGAACCGAGACGACGCACAAGACTACATCGGGCGCATTGCAAAGCTCCTCAAGCGCCGTTGGCATGCTGCCGCGCCCGACTTTTTGCAGGCGGGGAGTGCCGTGCCGCAGGTGCTGGGCCCGGCTTCGTGTGTAATCGAGAGAGCCAAGGACCGTTACCGCTTCCATCTGCTTGTGAAGTCGCCGGTAGGGTACCATGTCTCTGACGATATCGACGCCTGCCTCAAAGAGGTGGGCTCTGTGCGGGCGTGAGCGTGAGCGTTGACGTCGACGCCTATGATTTGATGTAACAACCCGAAAGGATGGCCATGGAAGCCAACGGAATCGTACTGTCGCCCGACCCTCGTCTGCGCCAGGAGTGCGCCGTCATCGAGGAGATCACCCCGGCGATTGAGACGCTTGCCGAGAAGATGAAGAAGATGATGTTCGAGAACGGCGGCTGCGGCCTGGCTGCTCCGCAGATCGGCGAGCTTATTCAGCTCGTTACCATTGACTGCGACTATAGCGACAAGAACGACTACGACCCGTATGTGCTCATCAACCCTGTCATTGTTGAGCAGAGCGACCATCTGGTGCCGTTTAGCGAGGGCTGCCTGTCCATCCCCGGCATTAGCTGCGAGATCGAGCGTCCCGATCATGTTGTCGTCGAGGCGTATGACCTGGATGCCAACCTGATTCGCTACGAGGCCACGGGCGACCTGTTCTGCGTGTGCCTGCAGCACGAGATCGATCACCTGCACGGCAACACCATGTTTGAGCGACTGAAGCCCATGCAGAGGATCAAGGCCGTCAAGGAGTACCAGGACGCCCTGGCCCGCGGCGCTCGACCGGGCGAGACCGAATAGGTTAATTGTCCGTCCCTGGGATGGGGCCCACACATATCGTCCCGTGCTCAAACATTCTCGCTGCGCTGCGAAACTGCGCGCGGGACGATATGTGGGCCCCATCCCAGGGACTACGTTGTCGCTCTTCGTTTCGCCCGGGTGCCGTCGGGCCAGGGAGGGGCGTCTTCGCTGATAGGTGCTTTGTTGGGAGGGCTGCTTTTATGCGGCTCTTTCTTTGGTTTTGGGTATATTTGTTTTTGTTGAAATGTTTTTGCGGATGAGCTGGTGACTTGGCTTTCCGCCGCTATTTGTAGCCGTCTCGGCTTTGGTTGAGGGAGACGTTCTTTATGCGTATTGTGTTTATGGGTACGCCCGATTTTGCTGTGCCATCGTTAACTTCGCTTGTTGAGGCTGGGAACGAGATTGCGCTTGTTGTTACTCGTCCTGATGCTGTTCGTGGGCGTGGTAAAAAGTTGGAGCCGTCTCCTGTTAAAGGCTAAGGCGCTTGAGCTTGGTTTGCCGGTTGTTGAGGCCAATCGTATGACGCCTGAGGTAGTTGAGGCGCTCAAGGCTGCCCAGGCTGACATTTTCTGTGTGGCTGCCTATGGCTGCATTTTGCCTGATGACGTGCTGCATATGGCGCCGCTCGGTATTGTGAATGTTCATGCTTCCTTGCTGCCTCGTTGGCGTGGGGCTGCTCCTATTCAGCGTGCGATTCTCGCTGGCGACGAGTCCGCTGGCGTTTCCATTATGCGCATCGGGCATGGCGTTGATACCGGTGCTTATTGCGCCCAGGCTTCCACTTCGGTTGCCGGTAAGCATGCCGAGGCGCTCACGATGGAGCTTGGCGAGCTTGGTGGCAAACTGCTTGCCGATACGCTTCCTTCGCTTGCCGAGGGCACCGCTGTGTGGACTGAACAGGATGAGTCGCTCGTCACTCATGCCGCCAAGATTTCTAAGCAGGAGATGCGTCTAGATCCGCAGATGGCGGCGCTCGATTGTGTGCGTCATGTGCTTGCTTCGTCCGATACCGCGCCTGCTCGTTGCGTGATTGCCGGCAAGACCGTGCGTGTGCTCGATGCTGCGCCGGCTGATGTGTCGCTCGGCGAGGGTCAGGTTCTCGTTCAGGCCAAACGTGTTTATCTGGGCCTTTCTGATGGCTCGGTTGAGTTGCTCGAGGTTAAGCCCGATGGTAAGCGTGCTATGGCCGCTTCTGCTTGGGCTGCTGGCCTGCAAGGCGCCGATCTTATCTGGGGTGTTTTGTCGTGAGTAAGTTGTCTCCCGCGCGCAAGCTTGCGCTCGATGTGCTAATGGAGGCCGATCGCCGCGGTATGTATGCGCGTGCGACGTGCTGTCCTCTCGCGCATCGGCCAAAGCTATTGACCAGCGCGATTCCGCGTTTGCCGCGCGTTTGGCGCTCGGCGTTGCCGCTACGCAGGGCATTTTGGATGAGCTGCTCGATCAGTTTCTCGATAAGCCCAGAAAGGTCGCGCCGCGTGTTCGCATGGCACTTCGCATCTCGGCCTTCGAGATGCTCTATCTGCATACGCCTGGCCGCGTTGCCGTAAGCCAGGGTGTTGAGCTGGTGCGCAGCGGAGCTAAGTCTGCCGCCGGTTTGGCCAATGCCGTGCTGCATAAGGTCGCGGACAACGTTGAGGACTTTGCCACTGCGTCCGATGTGGATGAGTCCGAGCGCCGCCTGGTTCGCCTTTCGCGTTTGATGGGTCTTCCTCGCTGGCTGTGCGCTCGTATTATGGCCTCGTTCGATACGCCCGAGGGCGCGCTCAACTTTGCCGGTAACCTGGCGCCTGCGCCGCTTGCACTGCACGAGAATGCGTTTGCGACCAAGGCCGACCCGTATATCACGCAGCTCGTTGCGCCTGTCTTCCCGGGTTGCCATGCCCCGGTCGATGCGCAGGTCACGGTTGCATCGGGCGTGTTTGAGCGTGCTGCCGCGGTTGCCTCGGACCTCAACGCTCAGCTTATCGCTACTGCCGCGACACGTCCCGGTCGTTGCCTGGAGATTGGCGCCGGTCGCGGCACCAAGACCTATGTGATGATGTGCCAGGCTAAGCGTGCTGGCTACGAGCGTCAGCATACGGCGCTCGATCTGCACGATCGCAAGTGCGACCAGAATCTCGCTCGTCTTCACAAGGCCGGGATCTCAGGGCGTTCGCACCGTCTCGGGCGATGCGTGCGAGCTCAATGAAGTGCTCACGTCGTTTGATGCCATGCTCGGCGAGCCTGCCCTGTTCGACACGGTGTTTATCGATGCGCCGTGCTCTGGCACCGGCACCATGCGTCGCCACCCCGAGATTCCGTGGCGCCTGACCGAGAATGACGTTACGACTGAGCTGCCCAAACTGCAGCTGACGATGCTCAAAGGAAGCTGCTGCGCGCGTGGTTGCCGGCGGCGAGCTCATCTACGCCACCTGCTCGGTTTTTAACGAAGAGAACGCGCAGGTCGTGGATGCCTTCCTGGCCTCTCCCGAGGGCGAGGGCTTTACCGTGGCGCCACTTTCCGAAGCCCGGATCCTGCAGCTCCCCGAGTACGACCATGCCAAGAGCCTCGTCCCTGCGCCAAAACGACCCAGAGCGTCCCCGTAAACGCCGACCCTACGACGGCCACTTCTGCGCCCGCCTGATCCATTGCCTCGGTGAAATAGGGATTGAATGGCCCTGCCCGCCAAAACCGCAACCGAAAGTCTCTTCGCGCGCGCAGACGTGGTGTAAGAGTGTCCTGAGGTCCGTCCCCCCGATAAGACCGCCGACTCCTATCGTCCACGGCCACTTCCGCGGGCTGCGCCCGGCCGCCCGGAGAACACGCGCTGCTGGGACCACTGCCCTCGGTTCCATCGCGGCCGAGGCCTCGAACACGCGCTGCTGGGACCACTCCCCCTCGGTCTCCAGGGGCTCGCGCACGTCAGGCGCAGCATCGACTGAGGGGAAGGACTGCACGACCCTGTAGCGGCGCTTCGATCTCGCGGTTGGCGCGCTCCTGGACGTTGTTGGTGCGGAGCTTGGCCCAGTGCGCCCTGGGGAAGGCCGTGAACGCCAGCGTGGAGTCCTCGGCCTGCTTCGCCGGCCCTGGCGGACACCGACGCCACCCAGGGCGCCGCCTCGGCCCACACGCAGCGCGCGAGGTCGGGGTCGTCCTGGTAGACCGCGGCGTGCACGAGGTCCCTGACGGCCGCCTTTCCCGGGCCTGCCCGAGCAGGCGCTCTGGAGGTTGCGCTGCAGGTGCGTCACGCAGCGCTGCCAGGCGCAGCCCTGGAACAGGCGCGAGACGGCGGCCACGAGCCCGGCGGGCTGTCGGAGACCACGAAACGCCGGCCAGCCTGCGCTCGCGCAGCCCGCCGAGGAATGCCGCCCAGGAGTCCTCGCTCTCGGTGTCGACCACGTCGCAGCCCAGGAAGTTTGCGCCCGTCGGCGCCCAGCCCGAAAAGGTCACGACGCCCTGCGAGACGACCGACAAGCCGACCCTGCAGCTCATGTTTGGCGTCGAGCCACAGGTAGCAGCACGGCGTGCCCGACAGGTCGCAGCGGCGGAACTCCTCCACCTCGGCGTCGAGGTCGGAGCAGAGGCTCGAGACCTCCGAGCTCGACAGCGAGGATATGCCCAGCTTTGACGCCACGCGCTCGAAACACGTATGGAGGCCACCGGCGACGCGCGACCATCGCGCGAGCATGCCCTCGGGGTAGTAGGTGCCGTGCCTGAGGCTTGGGTCCGCCAAACGGCGGTCTTGAGCGACCTGGGGCGGTAGCCGTTGCGGCTGTTCTCCTGCCGTCGCTGCGCTCGTTGCGGCTCGCGCCCGCACATCTGCTGGGCCTCGGAGTCCATCAGCGCGTTCATCACGCCGCCCAGCACCCTGCACGCGAACTCGCGCGCGTCGCCGCATCCTGCCAAAGCCTCGCCGCCTCGAGGGCCTCGTCGCGGTCGAGCGCGTAATCCAGCATCGCCTTTCCTTCCATTCGTCACCTTCATTACTCCAACGACGAATTCTAGGGCGGTGTCCCCTCCCTTTCAAGAAAGTTCTTACAGCCCCTCTGCGCGCTACCAAGTCATGCAGTGGAGATCGCAATTGCGGCAAAGAGTGGAAAAAAGTAGCCCCGTCTCGCTTGTTATCAAAAAGTGGGGCGGATTACGGGGCTAGATTGGTGATGCCCGACCACAGCAAAAATGGCCTAAATAAAACCGCAGGTAGATGGCTTGTTGAAATTTGTAAATTACCGGAACGGATAGAGGCTGTCAATTCAGCCCCGTAATCCGGCAGAGTTTTGAAATGTTACAAACCTAGCATCAGCCAGAAATCCGATCTAAAAAGTTGCGGTGAAATAGTTCCTGTTTGGCCGTTAGATGGGCTGATTCAGGAACTATTTCACCGCAACTCATAGGGAAAATCTGGGTAGCAAGACCGCTTGTCTCTAGTGGCTATGCGGGCAATTGGCGCAGCAGCCGCTCGTGGCGTTGGTGCTGGAGCCGCCGCTTCGCTGGTCGGTGTTGTAGAAGCCGCTGCCCTCAAACTTAATGCCGCTGGCCGAGAACGTCTTGGCCGCCGGGGCACCGCAGCTCGGACACACGACCTCGGGGTTCTCGGACATGGGATGCTCAACCTCAAACACGTTGCCGCAGCTCGAGCACTTGTAATCGTAGCGCGCCATAATACTTCCTTTTCAGCACAAAGCGGGCAGATCGCTCTGCCCGCATAAATTCAAACAGCTGTAACTGTACCCTATATCGGGGGTTTTATCACGCTTCGCCCCAGAATCTATGGTTGTTGCGCAGGAGCTGTGCGGTTTTGTTCTCGGCGGCTGCAATGTCTGCCTCGTCGGCCTGCCAGGTCCAGTTGCCCGTGGCGACACCCGGCACGTTCATGCGCGCGTCGTCGCCAAGCCCCAGGATATCCTGCAGCGGCATCATCACCAGGGGAGCGTCGCTTGCCAGCGCGTCGCTCATCAGCTTGGCCGCCACCTCAACACCGCTCGGCTCGTCGCCGCCCGCAAAGGAGCGCGTGCACCAACCGGTGAGCGTCGACGTATCGTGTGTCGAGGTGTAGAGAATCTTGCCAGGCGTGGGATGCACGCCGCAACGGACGTCGTAATCGCTAAACTCCAGCACGTCCATGCCGGGGAAACCGCAGGTCGAAGCCATGGCGCGAACGCCGGGCGTCAGATAGCCCAGGTCTTCGGCGATAAAGTTGAGCGGCCCCAGCTCGTTATAGGCAGTCTGGAACAGATCCTTGCCCGGTCCCGCCAGCCAACGACCTTCGGCGCAAGCCTCGCCTGCGGGGAATACTGAAGTAGCTGTGAAAGCCCAGGAAGTGATCCAGGCGCACGCGGTCATAGAGCGAAAACGCACGGCGCAGGCGATCCATCCACCAGCTATAGCCGTTCTGCTTCATGTGGTCCCAGCGGAACGTCGGGGTTGCCCCACACCTGGCCCTCGGGCGCAAAATTGTCGGGCGGCGCGCCGGAGATCTCGATTGCCTTGCCGGTATCGGACAGCCAGAAGTTCTCGGGTTCGCTCCACGCATCTGCCGAATCGTCGGATACGTACATGGGGATATCGCCGATGACCTCGATGCCCTTCTTATGCGCGTAGTTCATGAGCTCGCACCAAGCCAGGTCAAAGCGGTACTGCATGTACGCCTGAAGCTCGGCCTCGTCGTGGAATCGCTTGTCGTCGATCAGATGCTCGTTGTAGCGCGCGACATCTGCCGGCCAATCGTGTCGCGACTCGCCCTCAAAGTACTTCTTAACGGCCATGTAGACGCAGTACTTCTCGAGCCAGTCGGCATTGCGATGTTTAAACGCGGTGTACAGAGGGTCGGCATCCTCGCCGCCACGAGCCTTCCATGCAGCAAAGTCGGCGGCCAGCTCCTCGTGACTCTCGGGCAGCAGGTCGATATTGCCCGCAAAGGCCGAAGGCCCAGCGTAAGGGGAGCGGAAGAAGTCTGTGGGATTGACAGGCAAGACCTGCCAGTAGCGCATGCCCATGGCGGCCAGATGGTCGATAAAGCGACGCGTGGGTGCGCCGATTGTGCCGGGCTTGCCGTCGTCAGTGGGAACCGAGGTGATGTGGCACACAACGCCCGCGCCATGATCGAGCGGCTCCTGCAGGCGCTTCTCGGCATGGTGATAGATGATCGAAGAGCCCAGCGGGTACAGGTCGAGCGTGACGGTACCGTTGTGAATCTCGCACTCGTGACCGCTGATCACGTCGCTCGCGCATTCGCCGAGCGACGTGATTGTCACGCGGTGCGAATTGCGTAGGCTGCGGTTGATGATAACCGTCGCGGCCTCGCCGTCTTTGCCCGTTCGGGTGTAAGCCAAGACATCGTCGTTGAGCGCAAAGGCCTTAATCTCGCCATCGATCATAAAGGGCAGCGCGCGGCGCACGGCGGAGGCGTTCTTGACAATAGCCAGCGTGTCGAAGTCGTGCAGTTGGTCCTTGGTCGGCAAGGTGCGGCGGTTGCCCGGATCGGTAAGGCCCTCCAGGCCGTACTCGTCGCCATAGTAGATCGAAGGCACGCCGGGGAAGGTCATCTGCATGAGCGTGGCGAGCCAAAAACGGCTCTTGGCCAGGCCCATCGAGTTCTCATCCAGGCGCCATTTGCTGCGCTCGCACTCGGGCAGCTGCGACTCGTCGGGGCCGCCGCCGAGTACCGAGATGATGCGCGGACGGTCGTGGCTCGAAAGCAGATTGAGCGCGCAGGACAATGCCTCGCTCGGGTAGTTCTCGCGCAGGGTCTCGATATCCTCGGCAGCCTGGTAGGCGTTCTTGTAGCCCATCAAAAAGCCGATGACCATGTCGCGGAAGGGTAATCCATAGCCGAGTCGAGCTCGGAGCCCTGCAGGTAGCGGCGCAGATGGCCGTAGCTGATCTTGTTGGAGGCATCTTCCCAGACCTCGCCGAGCAGCAGTGCGTCGGGCTTCTCGGCGAGTACGGCCTTTTTGATCTCGGCCAGGAAGTCGTCGGAAAGCTCGTCAGCGACGTCCAGGCGCCAACCATGGGCACCGACGCGCAGCCATTTGCGGATGATACCGTCCTTGCCCAGGAGCCTCTCGCGCACCAGCTCGGACTTCTCGTTGATGGCCGGCATGTTGCCCACGCCCCACCAGCAGTCATACGAACCGTCCTCATGGAAGGAAAACGCATCGCGCCACGGCGAATCCTCGCTCTGCCAAGCACCCACGCCGGGATAATTGCCGTAGCGGTTGAAATAGATCGAGTCGTCGCCCGTGTGGTTGAAGACGCCGTCCAGGATGATGGAGATGCCGAGCTTCTCGGCTGCCTGGCACAGCTCCGTAAAGTCCTGCTCGGTGCCCAGAATCGGGTCGATCTTGGTGTAATCGGCGGTGTCATAGCGGTGGTTGCTTGTCGCCTCAAAGATGGGGTTGAGGTAGATGGCCGTAAAGCCCAGCTCGGCAATACGAGGCAGGTCTTCTTGGATACCCTTGAGCGATCCGCCGTAAAAGTCCCAGGTCTTGATGGAGCCGTCTTCGGCGCGCTCGTACACGGGCGGTTCGTTCCAGTCCTCGACCATGCGGCGCTGGATTCCGTTGCGCGGTTTTTCGAGCTCGGCCAGCGTGCGCTCGCGCCAGTGCTCATCGCGTGCATAGCGGTCGGGGAAGATCTGGTAGACCATGCCGCGCTCGTACCAGGTGGGGCGGTTCTCGCGGTGCTTATAGACGGTAATCTGGAAGGACGGCACCTCGGCGTAGTCGTAGGTTACGCCCTCGCCGCCGGTGCGGCCCTGCGGCGCGCCCAGGCGAACCTCGGGCTGGCCCTCGATATTGCAGATAAAGCTGTACCACACAAGACACGGTTCAGTGCATTTGAGCTCGCCGGTAAAAATGCCATCGCCTTCGTGCTCCATCGGAATCAGGGTCTCGCCGACTTCATCGACCCAGGTACGTAGGGTGAGTGTGGCCTGGTTGGGGTCGGCATCCTCCAGAATCACGGAGAGTGAAAGGGTAGTTCCTGTGGTCACAGCGCCAAACGGAGTGCGAAACTGCGGTAGGCGGCTGTTGTGTATCAATCTCATAGTACGGTCCAGTTCAATAGAATCACGGCCTGCGGGCCATGGGCTTTACGCACAAATTGTAAGTATATCTGTTGTACACAGGGTGTATAAACAACATCCGTTTACCATCGGCGAACGGTTGTCCTAGAAAATCGTTTTACCAACTATCTACAGAGAAGGGGCGCCCGGTTGGAGCGCCCCTTGTTTAGGGTTTTGATTAGGTTTTAGATCGTCTGTGGGCTAGCGGCGCTTGCGGGTGGCCGTTGCCTTGCGGACGGAGGTCTTCTTGGTCGGAGCCTTTTCCTCTGCCGGAGTGGCAGGGGGAGACCGGGATCTCCCTTGGCGGGCTCGGCTTGGCCTTTACCTCGGCCTTGGGCTCCTCTTTGGCGGTAGCGGGCTTGGCCTCAACCTTAGCCTCCGCCTTGGGAGCGGCTGTCTTGGCCGTGGTCTTTTTGGCCGTTGTCGTAGAGCGCTTGCGCGTGGTGGTCTTGGCGGCCGGCTTTGCCTCGACAGTTGCCTCGGCCCTGGGCTCGGCGGACGTCTCCTCGACCTTGACGGCGGGCTTTGCGACTGCCTTCGGGGTCGTCTTCGCGGCGGCCTTCGTCGTAGCAGCCTTGGTCGTCGTCGACTTCGTAGCCGTGGCCTTCTTGGCAGTCGTGGTCTTGCTCGTGGTCTTGGCCGCGATCGTCTTCTTGGCAGCGGTCTTGGCCGGAGCCTTTTGCCGTAGGCTTAGCCTCGGTGGCGTCATCGGCCTTTACCTCGGGAGCGACCTCGGCCTCGGCGGCCTTCTTTGCAGCGGCGGTCGTGCGCTTGCGCGTCGTCGTTGTCTTGGTAGCGGTGGTCTTGGTTGTCGTCGCCTTGGTCGTAGTGGCCTTCTTAGCCGTCGTCTTACGAGTCGTGGTCTTCTTGGCGGCAGGCTTTGCAGCCGGCTTAGCCTCAGTCTCGAGAGCTGCCTCAATCTTCACCTTAGATTCAGCTTCAACCGGCTTCTCTTCGGCCTTGGGTTTCCTCAACAACCGGCTTGGCCTTGGGCTCGGGCTCGGCCTCAGTCTTCTCAGTCACAGCCACGGGGCTCGTCGACAACAGCCGCCGGCCTCTCAATCTCCGGATGCATAAAGAAGTACAGGTCCAGATACTTGTCGGCCGAGCGCGTCCAGCTAAAGTCCTGGCTCATAGCCTGCGTGACCAGCTGGTTCCACGCCTCGCGGTTGTCCCAGAACAGGCGCGCCGCGCGGAACACGGCGTCGCCCATCTCGTCGCCGTTAAAGTTGCTAAACGAGAAGCCCGTGCCCTCGCCGGTAAACTCGTTGTACGGCTGCACGGTGTCCTTGAGGCCGCCGGTCTCGCGAACGATGGGCAGGGTGCCGTAGCGCATGGCGATGATCTGCGACAGGCCGCAGGGCTCAAACTTCGACGGCATCAGGAACATATCGGCGGCGGCGTTGCACGCTGCGACAGCGCAGGGATCGAACTCGATGCGCGCGGCCATGGTGCCGGGGTACTTGTCCTGGAAGTAGCGCAGGCCGTCCTCGTAGTCGCGGTCGCCGGTGCCCAGCACGGCCACCTGAACGCCGCCGGACAGGATGCGGTCGAGCGCGTACATGACCAGGTCCATGCCCTTCTGGCGCGTCAGGCGCGTGACCATCACCATGAGCGGACGGTCGTCGCGAACCTCGAGCCCCCAGCTCCTCCTGCAGCTTGGCCTTGCACACGGCCTTGCCCCCCGGTCATAAACCGTGTAGTTTGCGGCAATGCGCTTGTCGGTCGCCGGGTCAAAGCCCGCAACGTCAATGCCGTTGAGGATGCCCTGCAGCGCGTACGAAGCGCTCGCGCAGCATCGCCGTCCAGGCCCTCGCCAAACTCGGGCGTCTGGATCTCATTGGCATAGGTGGGGCTCACCGTGGTGATGGCGTCGGCATAGCGCAGCGCGCCCAGCATGTAGTTGACGCTGCAGGCGTCGCAACGCAGCTGCGAGGCGGCCGCGGGAATGTGCGCCACGCCCAGGATATCCTCCATCACAGTGTCGCTAAACTGGCCCTGGAACGCCACATTGTGGATCGAGAATACGGTTTTAACGCGGTCGTACAGCGGCAGGCCCTGGTAGAACTCGCGCAAGAACACGGGCGCCAGTGCCGTCTGCCAGTCATTGCAGTGCAGGATGTCGCACTCAAAGCCCTCGGGCAGGTGCTGCAGGCTCTCGGTGATGGCCTTGGAGAAGAACGCAAAGCGCTCGCCGTCGTCAAAGAAGCCGTACGGATAGTCGCGCGCAAAGTAGCGCTCGTTGTCGATGAACATATAGGTGACGCCGTCGTGCTCGAGCTTCTCGAGACCGCAGTACTCGTTACGCCAGCCCAGGCTCACGTAAAAGTCGGAGAAGTGCTCCATCTGCGCCTTGTACTCATCCTTGATGGTGGCGTACTTGGGCACCATCACGATGACTTCGGCGCCGGCGCGCACAAGCGCCGCGGGCAGCGAGCCCGCCACGTCGCCCAGGCCACCGGTCTTCACAAACGGCGCGCACTCGGCCGAGGCAAACACGATCTGCATCTTTTTGTTGGTTTCTGCCATATTGTCTCCCATGTTGCAATTCGAGAATAGCCGCCTGGCGCTAACCGGGCGGCTATTCTACATGTTACGAGCGATGTTGCGGTGCCAACGTTAACGTACGACCGTGGTGTCGGAAGTTAACGGAGGCCTTGCCCAGCACCAGGATGTTCTCGGGCGTGCCGCGAAGCTCGGTGTTGGTGGGGACCACGTTGTTCTTGTCCAGGATGGCATTCTCAACGCGGGCGCCGCTCTTGATGATGCAGCTTTGGTTGATGATCGAGTTGGTCACCGAAGCGCCTTCCTCGACCACAACGCCGCGCGACAGAATCGAGTTGCGCACGGTGCCCTTGATGATGCAGCCGGCCGAGATGATCGAGTTGCACGCGTGGCTACCGGTTGCATAGCGCGAAGGCGGCACGTCGTGAGCCTTGGTCAGAATCGGGCGCTCGGGGTCAAAGAGCTGGTCGGCCACGGTCTGGTCGAGCAGGTCCATGCTGCGACGATAGAGCGACTTCTCGCTAAACACGCCCACGACCTCGCCCTTGTACTCGTAGCTGCACACGTCGATGTTTCCAAAGTCGCCCTGGAGTGCCTCGAGCAGGTCCAGATAGTCGGCGGCCTGGTAGTGGTCGATGATCTCGAGCAGCGTCTCGCGGTTGACGATGCAGCAGTCCATGGAGGCGTTATCGCCGTACGACGCCGGCGCTCACGCCCGTCAGGCGGCCGTTCTCGTTAATCTCGAGCTTGGTCTCGTCATCGACGTTGCGCGTGGCCTTGCAGTACACCACGGTCATCTGGGCGCCGGAGTTCTCGTGCGCGTCGATGATGGTGTTGAGGTCCATGTTAAAGATGATGTTGGTGCCCATCATCACGACATAGGGCTTGTCCGAGCGCTGGAACAGCGTCTTGTTAGAGATGATGTCGCGCAGCAGAAACGCATGCCGCCCTTGGTGGTGCCATACGCGTTGCCGGGCACCATGAACAGGCCGCCCTTCTTGCGGTCCAGGCCCCAGTCCTTTGCCCGAACCCACGTGGTCGATCAGCGAGCGATAGTTGCCCGGCATGACGACGCCGACGGTCTTAATGCCGGCATTCATCATGTTGGACAGCGGGAAATCGATCAGACGGTAGCGGCCCAAAAACGGAACGGACGCGATGGGGCGGTCCTTGAGCAGCACGCTGCCGTAGGTCGAAGAGTAGTTAGCGGTGATATAACCGATGGCCTTGCGATTGATCATCGGATCATTCCCCTTCCCGATAACGACGTCATTTCCAACGACGGCCGTATCCTTGGTGGTATCGACAGAGCCGAGCTTCACGCCCTCTTCGACCGTGGAGTTCTCGCCCAAAATAGCGCGGCAGATGTGCGCGCCGCTCTTAACGTGCGCACCCGGCAGCAGCACGGAGTCCTCGACCACGGCGCGCTCCTCGATGATGACATCGGTCGATAGGATCGAGTGGCGAGCGGTGCCGTAGATCTTGCAGCCGTTGGAGACCAGGCAGTCGTCCAGGCGGCCGTCCGGGCCAATGTAGTGCGGCGGACGCGTAGTGATGTTGGACATGATGGGGAAGTCTTGTCAAACAGATCGAACTCGGGGTTGTTGCCCAGCAGGTCCATCGAGGTCTCGTGGAAGCTGGCAATGGTGCCGACGTCCTTCCAAAAGCCGTGGAACTCGTAGCTGTACAGGCGCTTGTTCTCGCCGAGCAGCTTGGGGATGATGTCCTTGCCAAAGTCGTGGCTCGAGCGCTGGTCCAGAGCGTCCTCCTCGAGCGCCTCGATCAGCACATCGGCCGAGAAGATGTAGATGCCCATGGATGCAGGTTCGAATCGGGCTTATCGGGCTTCTCGGTGAACTTAGTGATGCGGCCGTCCTCGGGGTCGGTGGTCAGGATGCCAAAGCGGCTGGCCTCCTCCCACGGCACGGGCATAACGCTCACCGTGAGGTCTGCGTTTTTCTCAATGTGCGTCTTGAGCATCTTGCGGTAGTCCATGCGATACAGGTGATCGCCCGAAAGGAATCAGGACGTACTTGGGGTCATTGGCCTTGATGTAGTCGAGGTTCTGCGTAATGGCGTCGGCCGTGCCCGCATACCAGGCGCCGCCGGTCTGCGTCTCGTACGGCGGCAGGATCGACGACACGCCGCCGTCGCGGCTGTCCAGATCCCACGCCTCGCCGGAGCCCACGTAGGCATGCAGCAGGTAGGGGCGATACTGCGTCAGAACGCCCACCGTGTCGATGCCCGAGTTGGAGCAGTTGGAGAGCGAAAAGTCGATAATGCGGAACTTGCCACCAAAGCTAACCGCCGGCTTAGCGATCTTTTGGGTGAGTGCCCCCAATCGGCTGCCCTGTCCTCCTGCGAGGAGCATCGCGATGCATTCTTTCTTACTCATCGATTTCTCCTTCTGTCATCGATGTTCCTAAACCCCATTAGCGACGGGCGCGGCGCACGGACGTCGCCCGTCGAGTAATGCCGTGCTGGCATAGGGGAGCTCGCGCGCCTTTACGCGTGCCAGATCTCGTCGCAGTACTCGCGGATGGTGCGGTCGCTCGAAACCAGCCGCTCGAGGCGGTGTTGAGCAGGGCCTTGCGGTTCCAGGTCTCCTGGTCGCCGTAGCTGTTCGTGAGCGCCTCCCCACGCATCCACGTAGCTGCGGAAGTCTGCCATGACCAGATCGGGGTCGTTGTTGTTCATGAGCTCGTTGTAGATGCTCTCAAAGTTGCCCGAAAGGCCGGCAAACGTGTTGTCCTTGAGCTCGTTCATCACGCGGCCCAGACGCTCGCGGTCGTTGTTGAGCGTATCCCACGCAAAGTAGCTGTTGGATGCCCAGAGCTGCTCGACCTCAGGGAGCGGTCAGACCAAAAGATGGCCTCGTTCTCGCGGCCGGCCAGGTCGGCGATCTCGATGTTGGCGCCGTCGAGGGTACCCAGCGTAATGGCGCCGTTCATCATGAGCTTCATGTTGGACGTGCCCGAGGCCTCCCTTACCGGCCGTGGAGATCTGCTCCGAGATCTCGGCGGCAGGGTAGATGAGCTGGGCGTTGCTCACGCGGAAGTTGGGGATAAAGCAGACCTTCATGACCTCGTTGACGCGCGGGTCGTTGTTGATGACGTCGGCCACGGAGTTAATCAGGCGGATGGTCTCCTTGGCAAAGGTGTAGCTCGAGGCGGCCTTGCCGCTAAAGATGAAGGTCGTCGGCGTCACGTGGAAGTTGGGGTCGGCGATGCGACGGTTGTAGATGTCCATCACCTTCATGATGTTCATGAGCTGGCGCTTGTAGGCATGAAAGCGCTTTACCTGGACATCGAAGACGGTGTTGGGGTCGATGACCAGACCGGTCTCGGCCTTAACGTAGGCGGCAAGACGCTCCTTGTTGGCGCGCTTGGAGGCACCCACGGCCTTCAGGAACTCGGTGTCGTCCTTAAAACCTTTAAGCTTCTCCAGCTCAAAGGCGTCCTTGAGCCAGCCGTCGCCAATGGCCTCGGTGACGAGCTTGGCATAGGTGGGGTTGGCCTCGGCAAAGAAGCGACGGTGCGAGATGCCGTTGGTCTTGTTGTTGAACTTCTCGGGCGTCAGGGCATAGAAGTCCTTGAGCACGATGTTCTTGATGATGTCGGAGTGGATCTTTGCCACGCCGTTGACGCTGTGGCTGCAGATCACGGACAGGTTGGCCATGCGAATCTCGCCGTCCCACAGGATGGCCGTCTGGCGCAGACGCTCCTGCCAGCCCTCCTGCGTGGTGTCGAACGACTCGTGCCAACGACGACTGATCTCGTCGATGATCTGGTACACGCGGGGGAGGAGCTTGGAGAACGTGCCGATGGGCCACTTCTCCAGGGCCTCGGGCAGGATGGTGTGGTTGGTGTAGCTCACGACCTGCGTCACGATGTTCCAGGCGTCATCCCACTCGAGCTTCTTCTCGTCGATGAGGATGCGCATGAGCTCGGGGCCGCACATGGCGGGGTGCGTGTCGTTGGTGTGGATGGCCACAAACTGCGGCAGCAGGTCCCAGTTCTCGCCGTGCTCCTTCTCAAAGGTGTCGAGCAGGCTGTAGATGCCGGCCGATACAAAAACAGGTACTCCTGCTTCAGGCGCAGCAGACGGCCGTGATCGCCAGCGTCGTTGGGGTAGAGGATGGCGCTGATGGCCTCGGCCTCGGCGCGCTCGGCGTCGGCCAGGGCGTAGTCGCCACGGTTGAAGGCCTCAAGGTCAAAGTGCTCCTCGACCGGCTCGGCGGCCCAGACGCGCAGCTTGTTGACGGTCTCGCCGGCATAGCCCACCACGGGGATGTCATAGGGGACGGCCAGGATGTCCTGCGTGTCCACCGTGCGGTAGAACGTGCGGCCGTTCTCCTCAAAGCCCTCAACATGGCCACCAAAACTTGATGGTCACGGCCTTGTCCTGACGACGGACCTCCCAGGGATAGCCGTGGGTGAGCCACTCGTCGGTGGCCTCGACCTGGCTGCCGTTGACGTTTCCTGCTTAAACAGGCCGTAGCGGTAGCGCATGCCGTTGCCGTAGCCGGCAATGCCCTCGGCTGCCATGGAATCTAGGGAAGCACGCGGCAAGACGGCCCAGGCCACCGTTGCCCAGCGCCGGATCGGGCTCCTGGTTCTCGATAACGGACAGGTCAAAGCCCATGTCGTCAAGCGCCTCGGCGACCATGTCGCGCACACCAAAGTTGAGCAGGTAGTTGTCGAGCAGGCGCCCGATCAAAAACTCGATCGAGAAGTAGTACACGCGCTTTTTGCCCTCGGCGGTGGCGCGGGCGTCACTCTTGGTGGCAACGGTGCGGGCCTTCTCGGCCACGAGCTTGGCCAGGGCGTTAAAGCGGTCCAGGTCGCTGGCGGCCTCGACACTCTTGCCGCTGATGCTCATGACGGCATCGCGATAGAGCTCGGTAAACTCCTGCTTGTTGTCGAAGATCTTATTCATACGTTCCTTTCCCCCGGGGATGTTTCTCCCGGAACGGTTATGACATGTATCCTACGCCCCCGCGGGGCGGGGTAATTACAGTGGTAACGCCTTTGTTACGCATCCTTAGGTGATGACTTAACAGAAGCAGACTTTGGCCTTGGTAGCGGCCTTTTTGGTAGCCGGCTTCTGGTCGCGGTAGCCTTAGCAGCGGGCTTTGCGGCGGTCTTGGCCTTGGCAGCGGGCTTGGTAGCCTTCGCCTTGGCAGGAGCCTTCTTAGCAGCCGCAGGCTTGGGCTTCACCGAGGACGTACGCTTGTGCGTCGCCTTCTTGGGCTCCTCGACCACGGGCGGCTTGTAGCTGCTGGGACCGCGGCGCTTAAGCACCACGCCTGCCAGTCCGGGCACCTTAATCTCGATGGAGTCCATCTGCCCGTTCCAGGGATAGGGCTCGCTCGAGCAGGTGTAGGGCTCCTCGCCGGCATATCCGCTGCCGCCAAACTCGGGACGGTCGGAGTCGAAGATGACCTCCCAGTCGCCCTCGCGCGGCACGCCCACACGGAAGCTCTCGTAGCTCGCCGGGTCAAAGTTGATCAGGATCACCAGGTCGTCGTCGATGTCCTCGCCCTGACGCACAAAGCTCACGATGGACTGCTTAGAGTTGTCAGCGTCGATCCAGGTAAAGCCGTCGTCGGTGTAGCCGCGCTCGTACAGGGCGGGCTCGGCGGTGTACAGGTGGTTGAGCGCCTTGATAAACGCCTGATGATGCTTGTGGGTCTCGTACTCCTCGGTCAGGAACCACTGGATGGACTCGTAGTAGCGCCACTCAATAAACTGGCCGATCTCGTTGCCCATAAAGTTGAGCTTGGCGCCGGGATGCGTCATCTGGTAAAAGGCCAGCGTGCGCAGGCCGGCAAACTGGCGCCACCAGTCGCCCGGCATGCGGCCGATGAGCGAGCACTTGCCGTGCACGACCTCGTCGTGGCTCAGCGGGCAAATAAAGTTTTCGGTAAAGGCGTACATGATGGAGAACGTGAGCAGGCCGTGGTTGCCGGGGCGCCACGGAAAATCGGTCTGCATGTAGTGCAGGGTGTCGTTCATCCAGCCCATGTCCCACTTGTAGTGGAAGCCCAAGCCGCCGTCCTGCGGCGGATAGGTCACGAGCGGCCACGCGGTGGACTCCTCGGCCATCATCATCACGTCGGGATAGTGCGCCTCTACAGCGCAGTTGACCTGACGGATAAACGCGCTGGCGTCCAGATCTTCCTCGGTACCGTACTTGTTGAACTTCTTTTGGCCCGGGATCATCAATGCCAAAGTTGAGGTACAGCATGCTGGACACGCCGTCCATACGAATGCCGTCCACGTGGAAGTTCTCAAGCCAGTACAGCACGTTAGAGACCAGGAAGGAACGTACTTCGCCGCGGGCGAAATCGAACTTATGCGTGCCCCCAGTTGGGGTGGATCTCGTGCTCAAACAGCATGTGGCCGTTAAAGGTGGCAAGGCCGTGGGAGTCGGCGCAAAAACCGCCGGGCACCCAGTCCATAATCACGCCAATGCCTGCCTCGTGGCACGCATCGATAAAGTGCATGAGCTGCTGCGGGTTGCCGTAGCGCGACGTGGCGGCGTAGTAACCGGTCGTCTGGTAGCCCCAGGAGCCATCGAAGGGATGCTCCATAAGCGGCATGACCTCGATATGCGTGTAGCCCATGTCGCGCACGTAGTCCACGAGCTCCACCGACAGGTCGTCGTAGGTGTAAAACTCACCGCGCTGCGCGGGGAAGGGATCCATGGGGCCGGGGTAGTTGCCGTACTCGTCGGGCTCGCCCTGCGGCGCGTCGCCGTGGCGCTTCCACGAGCCAATGTGCACCTCGTAGATGTTAAGGGGCTGCGACATGTGGTTATGACCGGCGCGGCGCTTGAGCCACGCGGCATCGTTCCACTTGTAGCCGTCGAGCGTCCACAGCACGCTGGCAGTACCCGGAGGGCACTCGGCCTTAAAGGCGTACGGATCGGCCTTGTAGAGCTTTTCGCCCTCGTTGGTCTCGATCAGGTACTTATAGAGCTGGCCCTGCTCGGCGCCAGGAATAAAGCCTTCCCAGATGGCACTCGTGTGTACGGGCACCAGCGGGTTGGCTTCCTCGTCCCAATTGTTGAATTCACCGATAACGTGGACGCTCTTAACGTCGGGCGCCCAAACGCAAAAACGCCAGCCGCGCGTACGCTGCTGCGTGTCGGGATGAGCGCCCATCTTTTTCCCAGCTGCGCTCCCATGTACCGATGCCAAACAGATAGACATCGTCATTGGTGAGCTCCGGCGCGTGCGGGGCCGGCTTTACGGGTAGCGGGCTTTTTGGTTGCTGGCTTTAGCTTTGTATCGCTCACGTTTGATCCCATCATGACGCGGCAGCGTGTTGCCTTGGTGACTAGATGCGAAAGGTCCAAGGCTGCACGGATCGAAGGGACGGCGATAGTTCTATGATTCGTTCCACCTCGCGTGCTCGGTGGAACTTTCGGCAGAAACTACGATAACACCTGGACGTTAGTTTTATGGACGAAAGTGGATTTGCGGACGCGTTTAATCGGTAAGCGTCATGTTTATACCACTGGCAGAATTGCCGTGGTAAAACTCTTGACAGTTTTACCAATTTGGGTTTCAAAACTGTTAGGCTGACGTTTGGTAAAACGTTTTTAGCAGGTTGTTTACCATTTGACATCGAAAGGCTCGTTTATGAACCCATCGCTGCTCCCAAGTGTTGCTTTTATTTTCGATTGCGACGGAACACTGGTTAATAGCTCCCCCGTCTGGGGCCATGCGCAGACCGAGTTATTGCGCCGTCATGGCGTTGACGTAACGGTCGACGATTTTGCCCAGTTTGAGCATTTGTCGCTCGAGGACGAGTGCAAAGCCTACCACGACACGTGGGGCATTGGCGCGAATGGCGAAGAGCTGTATCGCGAGCTGGGCGAGATTTTGATTGATGGCTACTCCAAGGTGCCGCCTCGTGAGGGGCTCCTGACATTTTTGGAGCAGGCGAAGGCAGCGGGCATTGCCATGTGCGTGGCTACGTCCACGCCGGCCGAACTGGTACAGTCCGCCCTTGCAGCTGCTGGTCTTGATCGCTATATGGAGTTTGTTACCACGACGGGCGAGGCGGGACGCTCCAAGCAGTTCCCCGATGTGTACGAGCTGGCGCTGCGCCGCCTGGAGGAGCGCCATGGGCACAAGTTTGAGCGCGCTTGGGTGTTTGAGGATGCTGTCTTTGGACTTAAGAGCTCTGGCGCTGCAGGCTTTAAGCGCGTGGGCGTCTATGACCCGCGCGGCCGTATGGAGCGCGACGAGGTGCGTTCCAACTGCGACATCTTTATCGACAACTATGAGGACCTGGACCTGGCCCGCGTGCTTTCGTTTGAGGGCTAGGCGAGGGCCATGGCTCGTAAAGTATTAGTGGTTTGCGGCTCGCCGGTGGTGGCGAGCGCGGATCTGCTTCGCCAGCTGGCAGGGGAGTGCGACCACATCGTAGCCGTAGACCGCGGCCTGGACGCCCTGTTGGGCGCTGGCCTGAGCTGCGACGTCTACGTGGGCGACGCCGACACCGTTAGCGATGAGGACGTGTTCTGGTCGATGCCGCTGCCGATTTTGAAGTAGAACGCCACAACCCCTACAAGGACTACACACCGATCTAGCATTGGCGCTAGACACCATCTGCCGCCGCTGTCCGGGTGCCGAAGTGGTGGCAACCTGCGCCACCGGCGGCCGCCCGGACATGGCCCTGTCTGTGTTAGGGCTACTGGCAGGCTATGCGGACGCCCCCCGTCTGGATCGAAGAAGACGAAGTGACGGGCAGAATCCTGCACCAAGACGAGACCTGGACCATCGAGGGCGCCGAGGGCAAAACCTTCTCCATCATCGCCATCGCTCCCAACACCGAGGTAAGCGAGTGCGGCCTAGAATGGGAACTAGACCACAGCCCCTGGGCCTGTTAGCCGACACGGGCATCTCTAACGTCGTCCGGAGAACGGCCAAGATCCAAGTTCACCAAGGCGTTGCGATCGGTTATTTGCTGCATCAGGGTTTTACTCCGTCCCAGGAAAACCCGTAAGGCGGAAATCAATCTAAAATTCCCTCTTGCATCCCCGAAGACATCTTCTCCTATAGTATCTCCTCGTCACGGGGGCGTAGCTCAGCTGGGAGAGCGCTTGACTGGCAGTCAAGAGGTCAGGGGTTCGATCCCCCTCGTCTCCACCATCGTGAATGTAAGGCCACTCAATCGAGTGGCCTTTTTATTTGCATACGATATTAAGTGGTCTGAACTGCATTTTTTGCAAAATATGCAAATTGCTTTTCTGTTCAAGTTCGCCGTCAGCAGTAGTTGTCGCAAAATTTGCGACAACTACACCCCAAAAAAGTTGCGCAATTACCTTCCCGGTTTTATACAAAGTTTGTTAGCCAAACATAATAGTTTGAGCAATTCACGCCGCCAGCTATACAACTCAGGCAGTATTCACCAACCCGTACACCCCCATAAACCTGCGGCAATGCAAGACGGCACAATATCCCCCCTTAACCACGGCAAATAAACAATATGTTGCTCAACACACCCCAAAAACGTATGGGTCACCTGCTGTGCTAGGATACCTAACGTTACATGAGTTCAACTGTGCTCACGGCTCTATCAAGTTACATAGCGCAGGGTCGATCGGCATCCGGCCGTAACGGCGGTGTTAGAAACACCACGAGCTCCAATAGCGTTGTCATGCGTATCGCATTGAATGGTTTTGTTCTTGTCTATGTGCAAGTTGTTCTTTTGAATCGATATTTCATGACAATTCGCAGCAGTCCTGCAGCTGTTTGCGTGCGGTCCAGTTTTGTCCCCGCTTGACTGGCCCGCACGCAGTCAGCTGGGGACGCGGTCTTTTGCGATACACGTCCGCGTCTCTAGCAACTGCACGTATACATACCGTTCACGGTGGGGCAGAGCCACGTGCTTGTCTAACTGGGCTCAGGGTTTGAATATGGAGCGTTTTCGCGCACAAGCGCCCTGGCGAAGCCATACCCAAACCGAGTGAGCCACACGTAAGACAGCAAGGGGGTGGTGCTCGTGTGGTATGTGATCCAGGTCATTAACGGTCGCGAAGACGTTGTGCGCGAGCGCATCGAGCGCATGGTGCCGGCTGACGCCATGCAGGAGCTCTTTTATCCCCAATATCAAACCGAGATCAAGGTACACGGCGAATGGGTCAATACGACCAAGCCGCTCTTTCCCGGTTATCTTATCTGCGACACGTCAGATCCCCGAACCGTGCAACAGTATCTGCTGCGCATGGACGACTTTGCCCGGGTGTTATCCCAGGACGGTCAGTTTGTGCCGCTGGCAAAAGAAGAGGCCCAGCTCATCGGCAGTTTTACGCATAGGGGGGACCGCGTAGTGCCCATGAGCGAGGCCCTAAAAGACGGTGACCGGGTCATAGTGACGGCAGGTCCGCTGCTGGGCCACGAAGGCCTTATCAAAACCATTAACAGACGCAAGAGCACTGCTTATTTGGAGCTCGATCTGTGCGGCCGACGCGTAACAACGCGCGTTGGCCTCGCTGTGCTTTCAGCCGAGCAGCGCGCAATGCGAAACCAAAAGGCGATCGCCTAGCTGCAGGCGACTGTTTTACAGGGACAGGGAGGATCCCCGGGGGCGGGGACGTTGACTTGAAGGGAAATAGTGTCAGACAAAACTGAAAATTCAGTAGAAGCGCCGGTAGGGGCCTCGCTGGTTGCCCAGGCCATGAATGGCGGCGAGGTAAGCATGCGCTACAAGGCCATGCAGGCCGTGAAGGACTGGGGACTGCACGCGCCTGGGCTACAGGGCCGCAAAGCGCGCGTTCGACATCGTGTTCAGCGGCCTCGTGCTGGCCGTCATCGCCATACCCGGCCTGGTGCTCGCCGCGGCCATCCGCCTGGAGAGCGAGGGCAACCCGTTCTACAGCCAGATCCGCGTGGGCCAGACCCACCGCGACGGCAGCCTTTCCACCTTCCGCATGTGGAAGTTCCGCAGCATGTTCAAAGACGCCGACAAGCGCCTCGTCGAGCTCAAGGGGCAGAACGAGATCGCCGGCGCCATGTTCAAGATGAGGGACGACCCGCGCGTCACCAAGATCGGCAGGTTCATCCGCAAGCACTCCATCGACGAGTTCCCGCAGTTCCTGAACGTATTCCTGGGCCAGATGTCCGTCGTCGGCCCGCGCCCGCCTCTGCCGAACGAGGTGGCGGAGTACACCGAGTACGATTTGCAGCGCCTGGCCGTGAAGCCCGGGATCACCGGCTGGTGGCAGGTGACGGAGCGCAATTCGACCGGGTTCGACGGCATGGTCCGCCGAGACCTGGAGTACATCGCCAACCGGGGCATTTTTACCGACCTCAAGATCGTTGTCCTCACGGTGATCGAGGTCATCACCGGTAGGGTGCGTGCTAATGCTTCAGGACTATTCTAAATTCGTTGAGCTCCAAGCGCGTTCCCGTAATCGATGTTCCGATCACGGGAACCAATATGTCTGAGTGTGTCGAGTTTCTCACTCGCCATATAGATGAGCTACATGGCGAATATATTTGCGTTTCCAATGCTCATACCTCGGTTATGGCCCATGACGACCCTTCCTATTGGGCCTGCCAAGCTGACTCCCTCATGTCCGTTCCCGACGGCAAGCCTTTTATCTGTCGTCGGACGTAAAACAATAGAGTCTATGGGGCGTGTAACTGGACCCGATCTGATGCGAGAGATATTCAATATTTCCTTGCAGCAAGGATGGAGCCATTACTTCTACGGTAACGAGCAGAAGAATCTCGACGCTCTCAAAAATTCACTTCAAGAGGAATATCCAGGCCTGGAAATCGCTGGCATGGAGCCTTCGGTTTTCCGACCGCTCTCCGACAGCGAGAAGCGAGACCTTTCGCGACGTATCGCTGATTCGGATGCAGACTTCGCATGGATTGCTCTTGGCGCGCCCCGTCAAGAAGTTCTTATGCACGAGCTCAAGGGAGGCCACAACCGTTGATGATCGGTGTTGGCGGAGCGTTCAACGTTCTCGCCGGCGTGGTGCCAGAGGCGCCGATGTGGATGCAAAACCTGAGTCTCGAGTGGCTATACAGACTTAAGAAGCAGGACGACATGCGCCACCGCCTGCAGGAGAAGTCCCCGGAGCTCGCCTCCAAGGTCAAGCTTCTTCATCGGCGACGTCCGCAACGCCCAATCGGTGCGCGACGCCATGCACGGGGTCGACTACGTCTTCCACGCGGCGGCCCTCAAGCAGGTGCCCTCCTGCGAGTTCTTCCCCATGGAGGCCGTGAGAACCAACGTCATCGGCACGGACAACGTCCTGCACGCAGCCATCGGCGAGGGCGTCGACCGCGTCGTGTGCCTGTCCACCGACAAGGCCGCCTACCCCATCAACGCCATGGGCAAGTCCAAGGCCATGATGGAGTCCATCATCTACGCCAACGCCCGCAACGGCGCCGGCCGCACCACCATCTGCTGCACGCGCTACGGCAACGTGATGTGCTCGCGCGGGTCGTTATTCCTCTGTGGATAGAGCAGATACGGTCGGGTAACCCCGTAACGGTGACGGAGCCGTCGATGACGCGCTTCATCATGAGCCTCGACGAGGCCGTCGATCTGGTACTGTTCGCCTTCGAGCACGGCCAGAACGGCGACATCCTGGTTCAGAAGGCGCCTGCGTGCACCATCGGCACGCAGGCCGAGGCCGTTTGCGAGCTCTTCGGGGGCAACCGCGACGACATCCGCGTGATCGGCATCCGCCATGGCGAGAAGATGTACGAGACTCTTCTGACCAACGAGGAGTGCGCCAAGGCCGAAGATTTGGGGAACTTCTACCGCGTTCCGGCCGACAACCGCGGTCTGAACTACGACAAGTACTTCAAGGAGGGCGACGAGACGCGCAACCCCCTGACGGAGTTCAACCTCCAACAACACCCGGCAGCTGAACGTGGAGGAAACGAAGGAGAAGATCGCGTCGCCGGAATACATCCAGCTGGAACTCGCCGGCGAGGGCAACTTCGTTCAGTAACCCCGCAATAAAACCGCGGATGAAGATACTTGTAACGGGCGCGAGGGGCTTCGTGGGGCGCAACCTGTGCGCGCGTCTTCGGAACATCCGCGACGGCAAATTGCGCGGTTTCCCCGTAGAGATAGAGGATGTTTTCGAGTACGACCTCGACTCGACGGCTGAGGAGCTCGACCGCTGGTGCGCGGAGGCCGACTTCGTCTTCAACCTGGCCGGCGTCAACCGCCCAAAGGAGCAATCCGAGTTCATGGAGGGCAACTTCGGGTTCGCCTCCACGCTGCTGGAGACGCTCGAGCGCCACGGCAACCGGTGCCCGGTCATGCTGAGCAGCTCCGATACAGGCCACGCCTGATCGGGCCGCGTTACGCCGGCCATCCCGAATCCAAACTGGCCGGGGGAGGGCCTTTCCGCGAGTACTCCGCCGAGACCGGGGCGCCGGTGCTCATCTACCGCTTCCCCAACCTCTACGGCAAATGGTGCCGCCCGCGCTACAACTCCGCCGTAGCGACCTTCTGCGACGCCATCGCCAACGGCCTGCCCACACCGTCAACGACCCCTCCGTCGAGCTGGAGCTCCTCTACATCGACGACCTGGTCGACGAGATGCTGGGTGCGCTGCTGGGGCGTGAGCACCGCTGCGGATACGACGGGCTGGACGCGCGTCAACTGTCGACGGGTTCTGCTACGTCCCGGAGACCGATTCCACGTGAAGACCCTGGGCGAGATCGTCTGCCTGCTCGACGGCTTCCGAGATAGCCGCGAGACGCTCTCGTGCCCGATCCTGACCGAGGGCTCCTTCTCCAAGAAGCTCTGGAGCACGTTCCTGTCCTACTACGAGCCGGGGACGACTTCTCCTATGGCCTCAAGCCCAACGTGGACGCGCCGCGGCTCGTTCACCGAGTTCCTGCGCACGCCCCGAGCGCGGGACAGGTCTCGATCAACGTGTCCAGGCCCGGGATCACCAAGGGGCAACCACTGGCATATGAGCAAGTGGGAGAAGTTTCTTGTGGTCTCAGGCACCGCGTGCATCAAGCTGAGGAAGGTGGGGGAGGATGCCGACGGCAACCCGTTCCCCGTCGACGAGTATGTCGTCTCGGGTTCCGACATGCGGGCCGTGGAGATGATTCCCGGCTACACGCACTCCATCACCAACCTGTCCGACACCGAGGACCTCGTGACGGTCATGTGGGCCAACGAGGCCTTCGACCCCGAGGACCCCGACACCTACTACGAGGAGGTCTAGCCGCATGGGCAAAGACTATTCCGATATCGCATTCAAGGACGACGGCCGTCTGAAGCTCCTGATCATCGTGGGCACACGTCCCGAGGTCATCCGCCTCTCCGACGGTGATCAGGAAGTGCCGGCGGCACTTCGACTGCCTATGCTCGCGCACACCGGCCAGAACTACGACTACAACGCTCAACGGCATCTTCTTCCGCGACCTGTCGCTGGACGACCCGGACGTCTACCTGGACGCCGTGGGCGCGGACCTGGGCGAGACCATGGGCAACATCATCGCGGCCTCGTACAAGCTGATGGTCCAGGTCCAGCCCGACGCGCTGCTGATCCTGGGCGACACCAATTCCTGCCTGTCGGCCATCGCCGCCAAGCGCCTGCATATCCCCATTTTCCACATGGAGGCGGGCAACCGCTGCAAGGACGAGTGCCTGCCGGAGGAGACCAACCGCCGCATCGTGGACGTGATCTCCGACGTGAACATGGCCTACTCCGAGCACGCCCGCCGCTACCTGCAGGACACCGGCTGCGCCAAGGAGCGGACCTACGTCACCGGCTCCCCCATGGCGGAGGTGCTGCGCCAGCCAACCTGGAGAATCGAGGCGTCGGACGTCCTGACCGAGGGCTTGGGCCGAAGAAGGGGGAGTTATGCTGCTGTCTGCCCACCGCGAGGAGAACATCGACACGGAGGCAAACTTCCTGAGCCCTCTTTACCGCGGTCAACGCTCTCGCGGAGAAGTACGACATGCCCATTCTGTATTCCTGCCACCCGCGCTCCCGCAAGCGCCTGGAGCAGAGCGGCTTCCAGCTGGATAAGCGCGTGCATTCAGCACGAGCCTTGGGCTTTCACGACTACAACTGCTTTCAGATGAACGCTTTCTGCGTGATGTCCGACAGCGGTACCCTGCCGGAAGAGAGCAGTTTCTTCACCAGTGTGGGCCATCCGTTCCCGGCGGTGTGCATCCGCACCTCAGCTACACCGGCGTGGTGAACAAGATGGTGTGGAGGAAATCTTAGCCATGGGCGCTGGGTACAGATTGCTTGATGGTATCTCGCGAGCTTATAACAAATTGCTCTTGCTCCCTGCCCTACGTCGCTCCTTTGCATCATGCGGTAAAAACGTAACTATCGGTCGTCGTAGTGAAATTCAGGGGATTGAAAATATTTACATGGGACATGATGTATATATTGGCCCAGGAGCAACGTTTCCTGACGACCCGTGCGAAGATTCATATCGGCAATTACGTCATGAGCGGCCCTCATCTTACAATTATTACTGGAGACCATCGTACAGATGTTCTCGACCGACCCATGATGACGCTTGATGAGTCGGACAAGCTTCCAGAGAATGATCAAGATGTCGTCATCGGCAATGATGTATGGATTGGCAGCGGCGTAACGATTCTTAAGGGCGTTAAATTGCCGACCATTGTGTGATTGCAGCCGGTACGGTAGTGACAAAAGACGTTGGCCCGAGTTTTTTCAATCTGGGGGGGCTTCCAGCTCGCCGTCTAAGCTTTCGGTAAGAGGAAATCAATGACTAAAGGTTATCCGCACGTCCATGCAAAGGTGTTGATGGTCGGACCTGATCTCTCTCTTCACGGCGGAATCGTCTCAGTCGTGAAAGGTTATCTAGACGCAGGTCTCCCCTGAGGCATGCGATGCCTTTGAGTACCTGGGGACGGGCTTCGGTTCCTCAACGCTCGGTAAAACCGTCGCATTTTCCCGAGCGTTGATTCACTATGCGATGATCATGCCATCCTATGACATTATTCATTTTACATATTAGCGCCCGTGGCTCCTACAAACGTAAGTCAATTATGGCTCGTATGGCCCACAAAGCAGGCAAGTACGTAATACTCCACGACCACGATGGTGAGTTTAAGAAGGCCTTCGAAGAGGGTGGAGAATCCTACCGTCGTGATGTTAGAAAGACCTTTAGTATCGCCGACCGAGTTGTGGTTCTGTCGGA
>VOFC01002217.1_pt1 | contig 149418 bp, 190 predicted proteins | sample 5384161 | NCBI WGS metagenome assembly VOFC01 (sample SAMN12384722, study PRJNA508395) | human gut metagenome | isolation source: healthy gut B | host: Homo sapiens | reverse complement strand
TCTGTTGTACTTCGTTCAGTTACGTATTGCTATCGCATGATTGCAGGGTGGAATATAGGTGTGTTTATTTTCTATAAGTATTTTCAGAAAAATAAGAAGAGATGAAGAAATATCACCATAGACTGTCATCTTAATCACTTTTATTGTAATAAAAATTCAAGTTTTCATGTCACACAACTTGAATTTATATTTATCAATTATATCATTCAAATCGCAATCTGATAAGTTGAACCATTCTCTGTATATCCCTTTGATATCAAATCTTGCATGAAGCTCGCTCTCTATATCTTTATCCACATAAGCTATTAATGTTAAGTTATCTTCTACAATAGACAACCCAGATAGCCTTCTTTTTACATCAGAGCTTTTTACCTATTTTATAAAAACCATTATTATTATTTCTTATTATATATGTAAAATATTTTATACATTTTTTATTATACCTATCGATAGATCTATGTATTATATCTAATACCCGATCGTCATTTTTAATATTACAACAATCAAATATATCATAAATAAAATCTTTAAATAAAGATCTATCACACTTCATATAGATGATACACAGAATCGATTTGGGGAATAAATAATAGTCATGCTAAATACATGACTATTATTATCTATTATTTGTTCTCCATTATTATCATATCTATATGATATATAATCTATTCCATCCTTAAAATTAAAAGATGATATTACATCCTTAATCCAATGTTTAAAATCATACTTACATTCTAACAATTTATGAACATGTTTTGCGTCAATCATTTTTCTGTCGTTTATTAACACAAAAGGAATACAAGTATTATCCATAATAAAAAAAATAGGCCCAAAAGAGAATGTCAGATCCCACTATGACAAACCCTAATGAGCCAAAAATATCTTTCAACATCAAACAACCAGAGGTGGGATCTCGTTGTTCATTGTTTCTGGAGCAAAGATAGGAACAGGATTTTAAATAGCAAATATTTTAATACTTTTTAAATCAAACCAGGGCCCGCATCACTGCGAGCCCTGATCTACACTAATCTAAACTAATACCATGAAAAACTTAAATCTAAAAACTAAAGAACACACAAATGTATGAAAATGTATGGTTTTCGCAAAGAATCTGTATCCTGTTCTTTTGTGTGATTCAAGACATGGGATATAGTTCTGATACTTAATCCGGTTTGATTTTGTATCAGATTATAAATATAGGATTTTGAAACTACAGTTCTTAATTGACCTAAATCATTCATAATGTTTTTATACATAAGATGAATGCTGTTGTTACGTTTGATGGTACTGATTCTCATTTCCTACTGTTATTAGTTACGTCCGGTTCTTACTTTTTCCTTATTTCCATAATCCCTTCCTGAAACTAATATTGCAAACTTAATAAAAATAATTCATAAACAATGAAAATCTAACTTTTCTTGTATGTTATTGATATACGTACATATATGAGAAAAGTGAGACTTTCACAAGCCTCACTTCCCAAATTATAACTATGAAAAAACTATATATATGTACAAAAATTACCTGCATTCTAATTTGTTAAGATCATCCAATTCAGACTTGCTTACGATCATATCTTGCGTCAAGCCAGATCTGTTTTGGTATGGAGCGTAATCAGTTTCTACCGTCTTAGCCTTCTGGGTAGAATCGTATTTCACCTCCGATTCGGTTCCTGTCAGATTTTGGTAGATAGAGCCGGAACTACTCTCGCTTACTTTAGACCATATCTTATTACCTACTCTTATAAAATTATCATAAATACCTTCGGCTGTTATAACACCATCTTGCTCTACGATATTAGGGCCCGATTTTTCTTTTAACAGATACGGGTGCCTGGTGTAAAAATAGTGTTCAAAATCATTCCCGGCATACGAAGAGTCGTACTTCTCCAAATAAAACAATTCTGATAAAGAAGGGTCGGTACTGGTCATGCTATAATCAAACAACATCAACCTGTCTTTTCCAGATAAAGATAATTCTATTGATTTCAAAATATCAGGGATCATCAGAAATAAGGCCCAAAGATGGACCAGGTTTGAAGTCAAGATACTTATAGGCATTATCATATAATTTTGTTTTATGGAGTTTGTTGTCAAGGTAAGATTGGTATAAATCGAATAAGGATAATGGGTTTTCGCTATCTTGTTTTTTGTTCATGTATCGACTATACTCCCGATCCACATCCACGTAAGGAACGTCAAGTACCGCCGGGTGTCCAAACGCCATCCTGGTCATTATCATGTCCTCCGTGTTCTGAGAATCCATGAACGATCTGACGTATTTTTTAATGGAAGCCATGAGCGTATTATTATCTACGTTCCGTACTTTCTCTTTATCCAAAACGCCGTTCTTAAAACAAGATTCAGGATATATTTTAGTAGAAAAATGAGTTAGGTTGTGCTTGGCTAACACTGTTGATATTTGATACATCTCGTTAATATCATCTTTGCTGATCCTTTGATATAGATTATCTCCTACCTTAAGCAATGAATGTTTCTCAAACGCTTCTACTGGGTCTATATTGGATTCAGAATAAACGATATTCAAATTATCCATATACTCCGGCAATAATTCAGAATAATAATCTGTGCTATCACCAAGAACATCATCTATAGAAGATGCCAGCGTTGGAGCATAATTTACATCATTATGCCTGGCCACATAAATATCAAGATCCAGCATCAAATTATCTATCTTATTCAAAGATTCTTCTGTGCCATCATAAGTTTCCGATGTCCCTATTATATCTATGCCAAACCACGTACAAGCCTCTTCTATATCCCATATCATGCTTCTTAAATCGGATTCGGTGTCGGCATTAGCCCTATGTAAATAAGCTGATATACGAGCTCTTAGGAACTCTATTTTGCCAGGATTGTAATAAGACAGATCTTGTAACTTAGACAAGGATCTTCTCTTGCCTTCTACCACATCATCCCCTTCTATGTTTATTACCGGAATCTTATTCGTAGATGAGAACTCATCAAACATAGATTCGGCAAATTCTTTATCAGAAACGAATTTCTCAACCAGTTCAGGATAGGAATTTCTCAACGATTCAAAAGCAGATGAAAATTCAGAAAAGTTTTTTATGCCGGCTACTGTTTTACGCATAGCATAATAAAGCTCAGAAGGATTATATGGTACCTTTTTACCAAATTGGTTAAACACTCCCTCCTTGTAAACAATAGGACCATACTGATAGTCAATAGACATAAAATAATTATCTTTTTCCCTATCATGTTCGTTAATAGAAGAATCTATTAACTTTCTCATGGAAGTCAAAACCTCGTTTAAAACAGAAGGATCGGATAAAATACGACTTATCTCTGTTTCATCATACAAACCGGATCTCCTTAATTTCTGCTCATTCAGTATCAAACTGCCATCTACATAAAAATCGAAGAGAATAGCATTAGACAATGAAGACGCATTGAAAAAATAATGAGTAGACAAAAGGAAATCCCTTACATCCTTAATGTCCTGAGCCGTTAAAGGATCAGCAAAATAAGTCTGACGCTTCATATACGACAGCACGTCTTCTAAAAGAGGTTCGCCATTGGGATCGGTATTAAATATCTCCCCTGGAGCCGGATTATTCCAATGACCGTAATACGACAAAAACCAGGAGTGTAAGCCTTTAGCCCATACCTGAAGAGCCCGCTCGCTGTTTCCTAATACTTTTAAAGCACTTTCGTAAAGGACGGAAGGCTCCCCGTTAGGAGCCTTAACCCGTTTTATTTCATTTTCCTTTTTTTCTATCTGACATTTGACACCCATAGTGATAAATATTTTAGACAAAGATAGTATAAAAATAGAAATTATGAAACTTCTATTTCATAATGCGAAGCCTCTGTCTCAACTATCAATCTTCCCTCTCCTTCGAACTCAACGCTATCATTTCCTGGACCAGTAACAAAAGGGAAATCAGATACGGATGTTACATAATCTCCAGAACCACCGGAGAAAGACTGACTTTTACTTTGTTTGTAATTGATAGTCAATTGTGTTTTACCTATCTGAAGAGTTCCAGATAAATTTTTAGTATAAGTAGTGGTAGTTGTAATATCCCCATTTTTATAACAATACATTATAAAGGTGGTAACCGGACTCTTTTTTATATTACTATCCGGACCTGCATGATAAGATTCATTTCCTCCAAATATGCTATAAATGTGACAATAAGGACCGACTCTTTTACTTGAGGTTTTAGCCTTATCCTCGACTCCTTTCAAAGATATAGTAACCTTACTCTTGTATTCAATATCCTTCCAATTACAGACTCCTTCACTTACGTTTCCAACAAACCTGTCATCAACATAAACCTCTATATTCCCCTGCTGATTGGTCTTCAACTGATACTGAACAAGATTTGAAACATCTTCGTATCTCCTTCTCATACTCAACACTCCTTATTTAACTCATTTATCGAATCCGAATTATCAGAACCTTCTACGAGATTCTTATTCCTATCTATCTCTTCCTGGCTCATATTACTCATCATATTTTGTATTTTTCTACCAGATTGAGATAAAGAGCGGATGAATGCACTGGAACTTATCTTAACTCCAAGATCCGGTTTTGCCCTAAACGCTTCACCGGTACTGATATTATACAAATCATACACACCAGTGTTCATATAGAACTTATATACCCAATTTCCGCTGGCTTTCTTGTATCCTAACTTAGTAAGATCAATCATACCCATTCCGAATCGGATTCCATTTCGAGCCATGATCTTATCAGGTATCTGTTCTACCTTTGCTGGAACCGCCTCGTAAGCTGCGTCGCCACCATACAAGAAAGACTGGACTGTTACTCTATGGACCTGGACCGGGCTTTCTTCGGATATCTGTTGCTCGTTTGATACTGATTTAGGTTTGGATATATGGATATAAGGTTCGTGCATAAAAGTTAATCCATATTCAACATCATAACCACGCACCTTATTTAAACTCCTTATGGCTTTAGTTGTATTGAAATGAGCTATAGTGTCTATACCGTATCTTGCTTCCATACGATCCAAGATAATATTAACATCATTGCCTTCCCCATAAACCTCTGCACCTTCTATAAGTTCCGTGACACCGGACATCTCAGAGAGCAACCAGCCTAATACCTCTTCCGGATTAGAGAACTTATACCCATTTTCATTGTAATTATCTATCCTTCCTTCTTTAAATCCAGGTAATTCGACATCTCCTTTAGTCTCTCCATCGCTTCCGGGTTGTCCTTCTCTTTTTCCATTACTCTCTTTATTGCCATCTTCCTCAGTGCGTACTGCACCGCCTTCTGCACTTCCTTCTTTTCCATCATTTAAAATATTATCTGATTCTGACTCTATAGACTCCACGACAGCATCATACTCTGGTATGCCGCTAAGGAAATCTGCTACGTTATTCAAAAACTCTATTTTTTCCTCGTTTGTCATATCAAGGCTTTCCACGGGCCTCCATATGGCAGGCAAGTTGTTTGATTTTATTGCAGTAGAAACATCTTCTACAGTTTTATTATCCACCGTAGGCAAAACTTTAGAAACCAAACTATTGATATCAGATTCCATTTTTTCTACTTCCTCTTTTGTGCCATATTCTTTTAGGGTATCCATGCCATTGACTCTAAGAGAATAATTTAAAGCCTTACTTGGAACAAAATTAATATATTTCAAAAAGTTTTTCAACTCTGATATAATTTGTTCATCAGATCTTGGCCCAACATAATCAACCACCACCTGATCTGTTTGAGAACGAAGCCAAGAAACGTATTCTTCTAAGGTCTTACCACCTTTACTGGAAGGAGTGGATATTTTATCACCTACTGTTCCTTTAGGTTCTAATCCCATTTCTTCCTTAAGGCTTTTAGGATTACCTCTCTCACGAAGAAACCTCAAATCACCTCCTACAATCTTCCTTGCTATAAAATCAAAAATATTAGCATAAGACGGCAATCCTTCTTTTTCTATATGAGATTCTATTTCGTTTAACATAAGAGAGAAGTTTTTTCCTGGAGGTACGCTTCTTGCCAGGTAAAGACTGCGTAGCTTGTGCCGCAGGAGCCGGCTGAGCTAATGGCACCGGCTGAGTCTCCCGGGCAGCCCCTTCCTCTGGCATTTCCTCTTCATAAACTTCCACATCTTCTACCTTAGAAGTAACGGTCTTACCCTCATCAGAGAAAGGAAGATCATCCTCTATAAGCGATTTAGGTCTGGAAGATGATTTGCCAAACTGAATCCTGATCTTAGGAGCGACAAACATCTCACCTTCGAAATCTATTCCAGATTCTACTTCAGACGTCACAATGTCTTTCACATTCCTGCTTTCATCTTCTACCCACTTAACAACATCAGGAACCGTAGATAATTTTTCTATAGCCTCACGAGCTTTTCTAAGCCCTGAAATAGGATTCAAATACGATACTTGATACGAAGCCGGATCAAGACCTAACTTGGTTAGATACGCATTAAGATCTTGTATGTCATCTTGACCCATCTGTAGCAATTCAGAATCACCAGATTCAAGCAGCATATCTATAAAAGACATCCATTTCTGCCCTTCCTCTGATTCTACAGAACGTAGGCTAACTGGGAAAAGATAATTAAGACCGTTTTTACCTTTGATGACGACTACCGGAACTCTTACATTTTTGTAATTATTCCCCTTGTCATTTAATATAGAATAAGCAAATGGGAAGCCTGTGTATTTAGATCCGTTCTTAAGCACGACTTTGCCATTTAATACATATCCAACATCAGATACTTTTTTCAGCACCTTTTTCGGTAATAGGGAGATTTTCTATCTGGCCATATCCTTGACCGTTCACCTTCATGTTAAACACCGGTCTTCCGGGAAGGGTCTGGGCAACAACATGCGTGCCGACGCCGATGGTAGCCGACCGGCCGGCGTCCTTCTTCCACTTGTTAAAAGCCGTTCTTCTTATTTTACTTATACCATCTATGCCTCCTGTATCAGCTTTTACAACAGAAACGAATCTGTTCCCACTCATGACCTTGATAACCATATTGGACACCAGTTTATTCTCAGCAGATTCTATTCTTTTTTTATCGCCGGACTGAACAGCATCATTGTATTCGGCAAAAAGAGACTGATTATAAGTATCATTTACATCTATTTCGAGATTAACCTTATCTCCTTTTTTCAAAGAAGATAATGCTTCCTGATCTATTTTATCTACCTCATTCTCTCCGAATCCGACACCCGTTCTGTACGGAACCAATTCATCTGAATCAAGACGCTTATAAACCAAAGAATAGGAATTACCCACGTCCTGAATAGACACGTCTGTGTAACGGTTAAGAACACGAGCCGATTCTTTGTCTATAGACCATCTCGCATGATAAGGCAGTTCAATTATAGTAGCCGTTTCTCCACCTATGTTAAGAGAATACCTTTTAGTGCCATTAGCGTTCGTTTCAGAGCTTATTTGAATAGGAACCAATGATTTTATAGAAGATATAAATTTATCGGCTCTAAGACCCGCAATTTCATACCTTTCGTTGCCATCGTTGGATATTCTTCTAACCATCAACGTCTCTGGATTTTGGGCACTATCTATGTTAGCTCCAGGCGTATTATCGGATTCATCTAACTCATTTACAAGAGAATCTATATTGGTATCATCCTCCCCAAAATTACTTAACGTAGATTCGGAAATACGACCTTTATCAATAATCCTGTTTTGTTCGATATAAGGAAGGAGATCTGTGATGTTTCCAACCTGGCCAAGATCTTCTATGGTAAATACAGAATCGGCAAGCTTATCTTCGTCAACCTTCTCCCCTTTATCCCGTCTGTTCATTATATCAACATACGAAGAAATAGCATCATCAAGTTCCTTCCTTTGATCTGGTTCTAAATTGGATTTAGCCATATCAATAATAGCTTTATTATCCTCATACACAGATCTCGGACTTGTAAGCCTATCAGCCTTCTCAGATAATGATTTTATGAGATTAACAGGACTGTCACCCAAAGACGATACATAATCATCAAAATCTTGTTTGTATTTATCATACACATCTTTTTCTCTCGCAGTAAGAAGATCGGCATTACCTGTATATAGTTTATCAATTATAGACTGCCTTACGGCCGGAACCATAATAGGATTATCCATAGCAGCCTCATAATCTTCATCCGATACAGACTCCGTAAGCGGTGACTCTTTTATATCATCTTCTGCTTCCTTCATCCTATCTTCCCTTACTTTATCAAGAGCATGCATAAAAGCCTTGATAGTCCAAGCTTCGTCTTCCGAAATCTTACCTTCTGACACAGCTTGATCTACTACCTCATCAGTGTCATATTCACCAACTTTATTAGGCTCTGCAAAATCAGGAACCTTGTCATCCCCTTTATAAGGAGTAGACCATAGAGAAGACAGCGCTTTTGAAAATCCCCTATTTTCCTCAGCTAAGAATCTTTTATCAAGCATCTTAGACAAGAAGTTATTCATATTCCTATAGTCCATCAAACTCCTTCGGTATTCATTTACCAAGGATCTCATGGCTTTGTCTTTGGCTGTAAACTTCTTTTCCTGTCTTGATTTTACATTAAAATAATCATCAAAAGCCACAAGCGTATCATAGGCTTCTATCACATCTTGTGAACTTATGGGAGAAAGAGGAGAAGATAAAACAGATTCGGTTTTACTTACCAGCTCTTCTATCGAAAACTCTTTTCCTATTAACGTTGATAACTCAGACAACGAATTATTATAATTGGTTCTAAGGCTTTCCAATTCTTTGGTTTTTCGTTGTATGGATTCAGCTTGTGGATCTTTCCCTTCTACGTTACGAGGGCGGGTAGCAAGATCTTCTATTTCGGATTCAAGTTCTTCTATCCTTGACCGTATGCCACGGATAGCCATCGCCCGCTCCCTTGCTCTGTCCGACAGCCGGGAGAACGTACTTAGCGCATCTGCCACGCGAGGCTGTCCTGAAAGCGTTTCTATGACAGAAGCTATGTCTTTCATTCTTGATTCTGATTGAAGACCAAGGAAGGCATTACGAGCCACGTATTTTCTAAATTCAATCTTAGAGTCATCACCTATAAGATCTTCGGCAAAACTCTGGGCAGATCTGAAATCCGAAAGACGATTGTTATAATTATCAATAATAGAATCCTTGTATTTCTTTGCCTCTTCTAAAGACATTCCATTAGCTTCGGCTATTTCCGAAATAGGCATCATATCAATCATCTGCCGGAAATTTTCAGCCGAATCCTCTAAGGTTCCCATTTGGTTGTCAATAGACATCTTTTCAAACATAGCATCATCAAGCTCCTTACCAGTCATAGACTGGGCATCGGAACGAACTTGAGGCCCTAAACTCATTGATTTTTTCAACGTATTCAAAGCCGCCGTGTTAAGATTAGAAGATGCTTTGTTATATTCATTCACTTGCCTTTCCAGCAAGATCTGACTATTACTATACTCTTTCACCCCAAAGAAGCCTTCTCTCATACCAAACAAAGAACCGATAATAGCACCGATTCCTATTTCAGTCCATCCTTCTTTAGACGTATATTGCTTTTTAAATCCTTCAGAAATAGCATCAAGAACATCAACGGCTCCGTTCATGGCGACATTATCATATCTTGACTTAACATATTCCTCAGCCGTATTCTGAACAGCACCTTGAGATCCTTCTTCCCATAAGCCTTCAGATACCGGTCTTTTCATGATATTGAAAACATTGCCTGCTATCTTCTGTCCTATATTGGGATTGGTTATTTTAATAGCCATCTCTCCCGGCTTAGCAACTTCCGTCCCTAATCCAAATAAATGCTTGTTGAGCCTCTTTTCCAACCCTGGTATAGCCTTGCCTCCTAACCCTATATACTTACCAAAAAGAAGCCAGTTAGATAATCCTATGATACCCATATTGGCGGCAAATATAGCACTACCTACATCAGCATTAGAATTACGAAAAACAGCCATTTCCTCTGCATTGGGATCACGACCATAAATCTTACGATAATAATCCTTGAAATCAGACTCAGATTGCTTCATAAAAGAATTTGCTTCAACCGATGACTCGAATCCGGCACTGGTAGCCAACAACGTCATGGTCTTAGCCGCCTCCCCTACATTTCTTCCGGTAGCAACTCCTTTTCTTACATAGTCGTTAAACACGCTTTTAAGGCTTCCTATGCCCCTATTGGCAGCTTGCCTTGCTGCTAACTTAGCTCCGATTCTTCCACCTAATTTAGCGCCTATATTACCCAATGATCCAACTCCAAGTCCTCCGGTCATGTACGCTGATATCATGGCTCCTACGGTAAAAGACATACCATTACCAAGGACGTCATTCCACAAGAAATTACCGGTATCCTTAAAAAGCTTCTGACCAAAATTATAATCTTCTACCTCTTTCTTGTAATAATGGGGAAGAAGCATGTCTATTTGCTGGTCAAGATCACCTACAAACTTATCCATGTTAGTGTTTAACGCAGCTTTGTAACTTCCCTCAGATGCCATATTGATAAGTTTGTCAGGCAATGACACAACTCCTTGCGCACCGTACAATGCGGACTTTAAAGCGAATTTGCCTACACCATTCCAAAACTTACTCCATCCGCTCTGTCTTCTGGCATAATAATCCTCATTGTTTATACCCGGAATATAGTTGGGATATTTTGTACGCCATACCCCATCATTACCCATCTGATGACTTTCACGGATACTTACCTTCGGTCCATAGGGATTAAGAGGCGGCGGGGCAGGTGTAGCCCCTGTAGCTGTTACGAGCCAGTGCCCCCGAGTAGCTGTTGCTTATCTCCTTGGCTATATACGGTTCTTCGTATTCGGCAGCAGCTATCCTTGATGCGTAATCCGGAAATTTAGGTTGGGCATACACACCTTCACCAGGCATATAATTAGGAACCAGAGGTGTTGTCGTCTCTGGTAATGTAGCCGGAGTGTAATTCTCTTCTTCGGCTAATTTCCTTTGCCTTGCCACATCTTCGTAAGTGGTTTTAGCAGCAGGATTATATCTATCTATATTATTGTCAGCCATAAATTTTCTGCAAAAAATCGTTCAACTTACTAAACTTGTCATTCATATTGGGCGTGATATTTATTCCTCTCATATACGGATCCCTCATCTGATCAAGACGTTCTTGAACAGCCTCCTTCACATATTTTACAAAAGAAGTACTGAGGACACTTCTGGTGAATGCTATTCAGTAATCCGCATACTCATCATTACCTGGATCAAAGGAACAAAATCCGAGAACAACAATGCAGGATTTTTAGAATTTTTAGTCCTTTTGTCATAGAAATTGACCGCTACCTCTCTTGAACCCCTATCGTCCATTCCCTCCAACTGAACTGATATATTATCAGACATGTCAATAAAATTATCAACAAGGGTTTTAACAACATTCATTTCTTCTGGCTTAAGGTAAGAACCATGAACCTTTACTATATCATAAAGATCATTCTTAACATCAGCCTTAGAAGCCAAACAGGGGAAGACCATTACGTATAAAGATACTTATCATAAGAATAACCTTCCTTCTTTCCGGTATCTACAAAATCACAGGTTCCAAAACTTGATTTGTAACCATCCACCGGATAATTACGCTCCTCGACCGAAGGATCTATACCCGCCTTAAGAAGCTCGTCATTCGTAATCTCAACCCTTTCTGTAACATAAGAATTTTCACCGGAACCTACTTGAGCAGTCAAGAATCTTCTAACAGTGCCATTATCTATCTCGGCATCCATATTAATGGCATTAATAGCAGTAGGATCCAGATTATTTACCTTTCCTGCCATGTAACCAGACAATCTTCTAAACTGAGCCTTCTGCAAAGACTTTTCCGGTGAATCGGCATTCCAATTGTATCTTTTGTAAGAATCAAGGTAATGATACTGAGATAACTTATCAGAAATCTGATCAGGAGATACAGACATTTTTATCTCATCCTGCATCTGACCTGCTATCATATCAGACACTCTACTGTTTTTCTCAGCATATCTTAGCTGGGTAATAGTTAATGGTTCACCTTCCTGATAATCTTTTAAATCTATATCACCATCCTTATCTATGGTCATATAATCAGATATATTAAAATCAGGATCGCCGTTGAGTTTCTTCATTCCATTAATAAGAGCTAATGTACCAGTAGAGGAACCATTATTCTCGCTTGTAATAGCATCAGATATGTTTTTCCCCAACTTGCCGGCACTCACCTTAGCCCCTAATGACGGAGATATAGCACTAAGAATATCTATTCCTCTTGAAGGGTCCATCATGTATTCTCTGAACCCTACGGCATCAGATACACCAGTTGTTATGGCTGTGGCGAGCAGGAAGGCTCCAGCCTTATCATCTGTATCGGTAAGATTTATAAAAGAATTTCCTTTCATAAACTTAGCATTACGAACTTTACTGATAATATCCTTATTTTTTTTAGTAACTATATTATCTATTTGATAATCAGTTATGTTATTTATAGCCTTTGTAGCTCCATTTGCCTTAGAATCAGAAAGAAGTAAAGCATCATAAGCTTCAGACAATCTGTTATTTCCTTGTCCAAAATATCCGTTTTTCTGACCTCCATTATTTTTTAAATAAGAATATATCCGTTCTTCAGGAGTCATATTAGCATACAATCCTGGGTCAGTTTTTTCTTCTTCGTATGATGCTGCAACGATATTACTTCTGTCTGTAGGAGATAATGAATTATATAATTTCAATAAATTTGCTCTACGCTCTGTGGAAGAAGATGTGAGTTGTTCATAAGGGATATTAGCCAAATTAACAGATCCTATCTTACCCGTTCCAGAATTGATAGCCGTAGGCCCGTCCATAGGAGCCATCGGCACTCCTACACCGCCTGCTCCTCTTGTGCCTCCGGATGAGCTTTCAGTGCCCATCTTGGAACCGTAAGTACGCATGTATTCGGTTTCAATCTTAGCCTGTGCAAGTTGCTCTTTTGCCAACGATATTTCAACCATAGACTTAGCATTATCAGTCAAAAACTTTTGCTGAGCCCTATCCTCTGCCAACCTTGCAAAATAAAGATCATCTTTCTTCCTTTCAAAACTTGTATTGTCGTATCTCCATGCATCAGTCATCTTATCGAAAAGATTATTGGTAACAACAAAATTAGCAGCCGCTACCGGATCTGATGAAGCTATTATCATATCTGCCTCCCTCTTGGCTTCTGCTTTCTGATTTTTAGCTTCCTGTATCTGACTGTCAATACGATCAATAATATCCTTATTATCCCCTACTGATTTCTTTTTTGCTTCCAATGCTCCTATGTGCCTATCGTATCTTTCGACATAAGACCCAATGTATTGACTAACCAAATCTGGATTACTGAACACCGGATTGGTAGCTGCCATGTATGATGCTTCTATTCTCATCTGATTCCTCATGTTTTCAGATAAGTTAGCAGACACAAAATTCCTTATCTGGGAATCAGTAAGCTCATCTACGTTGACTTCTATGATTCCACCAGTAGGATTACCTTTAACATCATATTCTGTTGTCTGAATCTTCTTGCCTTCGTTGTTTTTCCTAAAATCACTGACCAGCTTATTTATCTCCTTAGTATAATCGACATAAGGAGAATAATGAAGACCTCCCAACCTTGATCCTGCTTTACCATCTGACCTCCATTTGTAATAAGGGTCCAAAGCATGCCATTCATTAATAGGAGAATAAAGTTCAGGATGATTCTGTTTTATAGATTCTATTTCCTTCATAACCCTCTTGCCTTCTTTTGTGCCGGCAATCGCGTTAATGACCGTATCATCCAACACTGAACTGATCTCTCCTTGTATGGCTCTCGTAACACCATCAGAAGAAAGATCCACGCCTTTGAATTTTTGATTGATGTTAGCAATCACACCTGACATCTTATCTTCCATATAAGCGCGGGCTTCAGGCTTATCTATCTCTTGACCCATAAGATAATCTACCTGGGTATAGATCTTTTCACGAGCAGCATCAACCTTCTGCTGTTTGTACATCATGACGTCCTTAACAAGATCTATGTTGTAAGGACTAACATACGGGGCATATTGCCTTAAAATACTATACTGTGAAGCCACTATTTGGTCCTCCTTCTTCTTTTAGTTTCATCATCTTCTTCATTTAAACTTCTCAAGTAAGGTGTAGAATAATCACCCATATTCATCACATCCTGATTACCTTGAACGTAAATAATTTGGCCACTTGGAAGCATTCTCATATTCGGAGCTATGGAAGCTATGGTATTCAACGATGTACGAACATTGAACTTATTCTGTATTTCGCTGTTTATGCTATCATAATAACGAGCAAGATTTTCATCCCTTATAGCCATAGCCTTCAATAACCCGGATTCATAACGTTGCCTTTCCGCTATGTTCTTATCGTCTGTCTGAACATAAGCCATTTCATTGAATCTATCAGCTTCGTTTATTTGCCTTGCGTTATTGAAATTTACTTCGTTAATGTACTTGGCTATATTGCTTCCGGCTATGGCGTTCATATTAGCCAGAATAGCGGAGCGCTGGGAGTCGGGCACGTCACCTACTGCGTCCAACTGAGCCGATGTCGCGCGGTTGAGCTCGTTGATATACTGATCAGCAGATTGAAGAACTGGGTCTATTCTCGGAGCCTGATGTCTTTCCAGACCTTCTATCTCCAAGCCTGTATCGAGCGTTCTCAGCATCTCCGGGAAGATAGGACCGAACGCCGCCGGTCTGCCCTGCCCTTTAGGTCCGTTGTCTTCAACCACCTCCTCTGTATCGGTGTCGGTTGCAGTCGTAGGCGTACTTGCTTTCGGTTTTACCTCTACCCTTCCAGGAGATCCAATCTTAGGCGGTGTAAGGCCTGGTGCTATGGGACCGGCCTCAATAGGCTTCATTTCTGGTTTAACAGACTCAAGAACGAAGTCTATTTCCGGCATTAACCCACTATCTCTTAAAGCAACAAACTTATTATAATCGGAGCCCAGAATCTTCTTAGCGGCATCAGATTTATCACCAAATAAGTCAACATAATTCTTTATCCCTTTTTCGTTTAACAATCTTTTTTGCTCTGCCGAAACAACGTCCAACCCATAATAAGAACGAGTAGCTGTTGTCTGACCAAACTTATCATCTACGGCAAATGAATTATAAGCCTGATTCCCTCCGTAGCTTCCGGCGTCCTGGCCCCAGAATCCGTATTCATCTCTGAATTTCTTGGCTGCATCAGCATTCGTAATAGCGCCTACATCAGCTAACGCCCACAATGCATTTAATTGCCTGTTGTATCCTTTCTGGAAACCTTCTGTATCAAAATCACCATCCGTATTGTACTTGTTAGCCCATCGGTTTACGTCGAGCAAATTAGATACCGCCTTATCATTTACCCTGCCGTATCCTAAATTGCTTCTATGTTGGAGATTCTGATTGGCATTGACACTGGAATCAGGATTAAGAATCTGCTCACGACCACTAACATCAGATACAGTCATATTAAGAGTTCGTCCAAATAACTGATTGATAAGCTTATTGTAGCCGATAGCATTCTTTCTAAGTTCCTCCAGCTCCTTCTGAGTAGGTCCACCTTCAGCCATTTTTCTGGTTTGCTTAACATACTCGTCATATATCCAGTTCTTAGCATCTGATTCTGCAATATTAAAAGCCTTAGCTTGTTTCTTTACCTGATTCAGATCAACAACCCCGCCATCCCTGAAAAAAGCATCCATCTTCTCGTTACGCTTAGATTCTTCCTGTTTGCCATAAACGATTTCAGCGAAAGAACGAAATTGTGCTTCAAGCTCGTCTATCTCTTTCTGGTTTTCATTGACGTACTTGGAAAGAATAGAAGCATTAAGATTAGATGTGTTTTTGTCTTTTACTTCTTCATTTTTCTCTAATCTCTTATATACACGCTCCTGATCTTCGTACTTATCAGACAAACCTATCTTTTTCTTATATCGATCAAGGAGTGTAGCATACGTATCTTTTGACGTTGCCTTAATACCATAATTTTCTCTAACGTAAGAGGCAAACTCATCATCTATCTTACGATAATCGGAAACAATATAAGCCTCTGGCAAATCAACCGGAGTACCACCATTTTCATGTCTGTCCCCTTGGCTTCCATAGGCCCTACGGAGTCAGGAGTCAGCACGTACTCGCCTTTCTCTATCTCTACATTCGCAGCATCTTCCATAGACTTGGGAAGAGGATAAATATATTCTCCGGTCATATCAGACGTATCCATCTTCTGACCGTTACCTAAATTCACGCCACCACCTTCACGTTCCCACTTGATGAATTGCTGACGACGCTCCTTGGCAAGTTTTTCCCTCGCTGCCTGCTCGTCTCTGCTGGCTGCATACGCAGCAGATGAAGCTCCCATGATATTACGGGTAAGACCTAATCCTAAACTAACACCAGACAAGGCAGCTTGAGCCACATTAGCACCGACCTTATTACCGGCTCTTATCCGACCAAGACTTGTACCGAACATTTGAGCTCTGCCGGTTAGATCGGGTGAATAATATGGGGTAGTCATAGGATCCAGAGGATTACCATCTTGGGAACGTTTTTCTTTAGAGGAATCAGAATCAACACCACCTAAATTCATTGCATTATCAACGACTGATTTCTCTACGTTTTTAACCATGCCCCTATTATCAGCGAGATATCCTGCATATCCTGCATATCCTGCATCATTTTCAAAAAACGGATCGGATGTAGGCATACTACTAAATGGATTTATCTCCCCCTCCTCTGTTTCTAAAGTCACATCAGAAGGCATATATATATTCTGAATATCAGATTCACCCCATTTATTAACAGGCGTTCCATAATCAAGAATAGGCTGAGTAGAGGATACATTAATATCCTGTTTCTTATCCTGAACACTACCGCCAGGAGCGAATATCGGACGATTTTTTATGATTCGTAATTTCATACTATCTTTTTTCACAAAGATAAGAGAAACGAACGAGAAAATCCAACGTTATGGGATACGTTTAAAAATCAGGGACGTATGACAGACAAACCGCCCGAATCAGGGTCGTACTTAAGACCGCATGCCCGGCGATAGTTCTTAAGCGCTCTCTTGTACAAAAACAGCACCGTCTTGGAAACTATTTTCTTCATAGATTTGGTTAAAACCTCTTCTGTTGAAACAGACATCAGACAGCTATTCAAGAACGACCTGACATTGAAACCGAACAAAGTCTTCACCATTTTTCTAAACGTTCTAAAAAGATATGATGCAGAAAGAGCCTTTAATCCATTGCGAACCAGTCTCTTATTCAAATACGAAACAGCCTTGTCAGATAAACATATCCTATTCTTTCCTTCGCTGTCTACCTCTGATGAAAACCAAGAATACAAGGTGGTAGGATGTTTCTTGAGATGGTTGATGAAAGAGGTTATTATACCTTCTTTTAAAGCCCTTTTGTGGGCTACGCATGCAGCAATCTTCTCTTCTCTTTTCAAAGAGCTGTCAAGGCACCTAAACACCGTCCTATCGTCTCCGATGAAATACTGAGGACGTTCTTCCTTAAACTTAGCCCGGTATGCAGCATATCCTTCCTTACGAAGCATGTCTATCTGAGACCGGATATAGAACCTTACACACTTTTCTTCAGCCTCTTGCACGCTTTTAAGATAAGGAACTGACTTTCTCCCATATCGAAGATAATCATAAACCATAGCCTCAATAAAGTCATTGTACGGAAAGAATCTTCCAAATCCAAAGTTCCAAACTATGAAACATCGCACTCTATCTTTCCAGTAATCAGATATGAGAAAATTACTACAATATCTCAACTTCCTGTTTTTCTGATAGAAATGATGAGTATGTTTGTCATAAAATAGATTAAAATATCTCAAATTGCCTAAACACTGACCGGCTGGACGGCGTACTACATTGTACCCTAAGTTGCTGAAGCTATTGTATATAACTTCTATCGGAGAGACCTGCTCTTTCTTGAAGAGCTTGTCGTGTAACTTGTGAGGATTCATTATTTCAGTTATTTTTGTCTCCATATTGTTTTTGTTGTTTAGTGCAAATATATGATTTTATATAAAAAGAAGAAAATGCACTGCCTTGTATCCGGTTTTGAGAGAAATAGGATACAAGGTTTTTTATTTTATGACGGTTTGAACAAGAGACGGGAAAACGACTCTGAACGTAACCGTCTGACCGTCAGGAGTGGGACAACAAATCTTGAATTAAAACTACGCCTATGAATAGTCTCCGTTTTCCTTAATATTAAGACCATTTTCAATGATCTTACTCATTATATTATTTATATTATTTTATATACTTTACCATTTATTCATATAATTGTTTACAGTGAATGAACTTAACGACCGAAGGGAGTTAAGTGAGTGAACGGATTGACAAATTACTTTTTCCGTCTATTGTATTGTTTGCCTAATTGTGTTAAAGGATTGAGTATCGTGACCGAAGGGAACGATGCGAAAGAACTTATAATATTTAAAAACGACTGAACCTATCGACTGAAGGGAGATAGGTGATGGAGTGACGTTAATAATTATATTAGATAGCCAGTGGAGAATTAGGCAGGCTGGTAGGCGAGACGAGCGCCCATGCCCGTCAGGACAGTGGAGGTACGTAGGTCTGTTCTGTTAAACCAAGGCGATGATAGTTCCATCCTTCACGAAATCGCACAAAAAAGCCGGATTATCTTGATATCGTTCTTCAACCTTCGGTATCCGCATAACGAGTCTCAAATCCGGCTTCGCTTTATTAATATGAGAAATAAAATAATTGTTCTAATTGTCAGTGACGCCTTTAATGCGAAGCTGAATATTGGGAAGCACGGCATTAATCAAAGCCATTTTCTTATCCTCTTCGCTTTCTTTTTCATGCTGTCTATACAGCATATTGTAATCACTGTCATCACCATCCTTTTTCCCGTCTAACGTCAGTAAATGATTTATGATGTCCTTACCATACGTTTCAGTCCATGTACGGAATCTCTCTTCCTCGGACTGTCTTTCCTGGGACGGGGCTTCCGGGTTAGGGAGGGCTGCTGCCACTTCTACCTCTGGAAGTGTTACCGATGCTGCTATCTCTCCGTCATCTCCGAATCCCATTTGACCATACGAAGATACGGAATTTTCTTCAATATCCAAACCGAGATTTTTAGCAACTTCCATAGCATAATTATAACGGTCATCATTTCTTATAACACTCTTATGAGGACGTCCTGCTCCTTGGTTCCAAGCTACTACAGCATCTTTAAGGTTATCGGCGTTCATAAAATCCTGCCGGCTGTAGTTGTAATACCCTGGTCCTTTTTTTCCTTTTCTTGTGTATAAGAAATTAGAATATCCGGTTTTCCCTTCGTATTCGTCAGCTAAGAACTCAAGTTGGTCTTTGAATGTGGGTGTAGAATGACCTTTCTTTTTGGCGTGCTTGAACAACTTATCCATGCGCTCATTATGCCATTGTTGTATGCCGTATGACGTTCTGTTGTCTCCGTATATGTCATCTTTAAGACCGGATTCAGCCATGAGATTACCTATGATGGCGAGCGCCTGTATCTTAGACATGCCTCTCTTTCCAGTAAAGTATTCATATGCTTCACGCTGTTTTCCAATCACGCCGCCTTCCTCCATCTTACTTACATCATCTACTATACCCAACGTTGATATAACAGGATTTGCAATATCAAGTATATCATCCACTTTGTTTCCATATCTTCCCATAAAAAGACATATTCCTTACCACATTCGTTCCTCCTATTGCCTCTGCGGCTCCACCAAGTATGCCGGCATAATTAAAGGCATTATCACCTTCTGGATCTAAGGCAATCTGACTTCCATCAATACCTATATTGGACAATCCTGCTATGGTTTGTATCTTGCTACTTTCTGCTATTGTCTTAAGAATTGGCATTAAATCTAACCCCATTTTATTATACAACCTAAGCATTCCAGGTGTGGAAGAAGCAACATCTGCAAGTGTAAGTAAAGATTCGACCATTAACTTATAAGGGTAAGCATCCTCCTTGTTCTTGTCCTCCTTTCCCTCTTTAGCATCACCTATTCCCCCTTTTACTTTATCTATATCTATGGAATCTAAAAGATTATTTATAATAGCTCCTATTTCTTCCCCGTTTCCATCTTTGGATATTATCAAATTTCCTATTTCACTATTTGAAAACCCGGCTATTCTTCTAAATTCGTCCTCATCAATTTCACCTTTTTCAAGATCTGAATGAGCTTGTTCAAGTAATCTCCCCTCTTTTCTTGCCACCCCCCATTGTTATCTTGTCTTTTTACAACCTCATCTCTCTTGTCTGTATCACTCCACCAATGTTTAGCTTCTCCACCTTCTTCGTATTTCCTTACAAATCTTTTAGGTAAAGCCTTATCATTATTTCGAAGCACACTACCTTTTTTAGGATCGTATTTGATACGTTCCCTTATCCTAAGAGGGACATCCCTTTCTGGTATGATGTCTTCCGCTATCTTCTTTCGACTAAAATCATAATCATCCTTAACATCTAACATACCAGCATCCGGATCCCATCTTACACTGAAATTCTTCAACGCACCTAATCCGGAAGCTTCGTTTACTTTTTTCAAAATTGTCACCATATACTTCTTCTCTAAATGGACTTACGCCTTCATTTACTAAAATCCATTTTCCTGGATTTTCAAATATATTTTTATTTAGTTTATCAAGTACCTTCTTGTAATCTCTTATTTTTCGTTTACTTTTTTCATCAGCATCCTTATATGCCTCGTCAAGCATGTTGTTCATATATTCTTTATCTAATAAAGATTGTATCAAAATAGCTTGTTCTTGAGGCAATCCCACGTACTGAGCATCATCATCATCGTCATCAAAACGATACTTGCTTGCCGGTAATCTACTTATATCTCCGTCCGTGTAAGCCTTCCACATTTTCTCTTCAAAATCGGTGGCGGTATCTTCTCCGGATCGCTCCCTATTAGGATCCAACATTCGTTTCATAGTAGGAATAAAATCGGCTATTAAACTAATAGGATCAGTGTCTAATATCGGATTAACGGATTCATACCACTTATCAGGATCAGCGTTATTGGATATACCAACTGATTTCATATTCGAATCAGATACCCTGACCTTATTTCCGTCATATCCTCTACCTACATAACCTGTATAACCATATTTAGCTTCCACATGACGAGCGTCTTCGTATTTTGAATCATCAGTACCTTCTCCTACAGATTTGTCCTCTACGGGCTTGTTTTCAACCAGGACATAGTTGCTGTCGTCATCCACCGTCCAAGGCTGGTCTGTCGGAGTAGAGAACACCCGGCGCTCGAAGGCACGGCGTTTCTTCTGGCCGCCCATACCTTTCTCGTTTTCATTGTGGTTTATTTCTTTCACTGCCTTATCATAATCACCTTCTTTAAGGTATTTGAAAAGCATTGGGCTTTTAGAATACTCTGGTCCTCCTGTATTGTAAAACAAACTAAACAAAGCATCTCGCTGATTATTGTTTAGATTCTTGAAATTAGGAGTTCTTCGTATAAATTCCGGAACAAACGTATTAACTACACCTTCAAATTCCTTATCGGCCTCTTCTACTGTTATACCATTCTTGTATTTTTTAAGAAGATGAGGAAGATGAAATCCGTACCCGATTGTTATATTTCCCTTCTTATCGTCATATAATTCAGGCTCAAACTTTTCCCACGATTTCAAATATTTTAGGATATTTTCTGAGGGCTTCCAATCTGATTTATTCTTCTTTGCCATCTTTTTCTTCCTCTAAGAATCCAAACATTTCACCTGCGCAGTTACCAACAAATCCAGCTATGTAAGCTGCGTGTTCATTTTCTCCCACCTTAAAACCAAGAGACATATTACAATGTTGGCATACCGACATAGCTGCATGAAATGATTCATGACATATGTTTTGTATAGTCATATCATTCTCACTTTGAAAATTCCATAATAACTTAAAAGCTCTATCATCTCCCTTATCACGAACAAGATTCATAAAAGAGACTTCTGAATCTAAATCGCCTTCATCTCCCCATTCTCCTTCATGATCCAATTCTGCATTCTCAAAACGATCACACAATGTTTTGTAATCTAACCCTATGGTGATAATCAACTTTAGTGGATATATCACAAAATCAAATTCTTTTTCTTTCATTTTTCTTCCTCCTTCTTAAACTTATGGTAAGCATCACAGACCCTATCAACTAACCATCCCATCAGATAGGCGGCATGCTCATCTTCTCCGGCGTAAAAACTGTAATTTATGATTATTTAACCAATAAAACCACCATACTTTAGAAGGTGGATGAATTGGTTTGATTAATTTTGAATCAAAATTACAGATAAAAATGATTTCATACAAATACAACATATACCATTCAAAGAAAACGAAATATCTCGATAAGATGCTTCGTGAGTGTTGTTTTGTATGGAATCATGCGTTAGCTTTACAGAGAAGGTATTATGGGATGTTTGGGAAATACATACCGGTTGGTAAGATGAAGAAACATTTTACCAAAAGAATTAAAAGAAATCTTCTTCATTCCCAAACAACACAAGAGATACTTGAACGTCTTGACGAATCTTATAATCGTTTCTTTAAGAAATTAGCCAAACGACCATCTAAGTTTAAATCACCAGAGAAATTCAATTCTTTTGTATTCAAACAAGGCGGCTTTACTTTGAATGGTAATTGTCTAACAATCAACAAAGGAAAGAAACGATTTAGATTCTCATACAGTAGGGCGTACAAAGGCAACATTAAACAAATAAGGATAGTAAGAGAGACCTGCTCACGTTTCAGTTTGATTATAGTTGCAGATTATAATCCTTTTTCATCCAACAGAAAGACACATGATGGTGCATCTGTTGGATTGGATTTTGGGCTGAAAACTTATCTTACTGCAAGTGACGGTAGCAAAATCGATTCTCCATTATTCTTCAAACAATATCAAAACAAGATCAAGAAATGCAATAGATGTATTTCGAGATCGAAAATTGGATCTAATAATAGAAAAAGGAGACGTTTTGAACTTCAACAAACGTACAGGGAAATTGAAAATCTACGTAATGATTTCCAATGGAAATTGGCACACGAACTTTGTAAAAAGTATGATTTCATTTTCCTTGAAACATTAAACATTGAAGCAATGAAACGTCTATGGGGTAAGAAAATATCCGATTTATCCCATTCATCATTTGTTGACAAACTGGAATATATAGCAACAAAATATGGTGTAACAGTCCATCATATCGATAAATGGTATCCTTCTTCTAAAACTTGTGAATGTGGCTATGTCAATAAAAACCTGTCGTTAAAGGACCGCACATGGGTGTGCTCAAGATGTGGGTCTGTAAATGATCGTGATTTGCTTGCAGCCCAAAATATTCTTCGGAAGGGCATTTCCGAATTGGAGAGCATGGGTAATTCCAGCAGTAGAAATACTGGGGTTCCATGCGTTTGTATCAAGAATCCCACGCACTTTAGGCGTGGGAGTATGTCAAATAATACTTGTTTCATAACAAACTGTTTTTCAACAAAGATAAACAAAAAAGCCGAAGATATACTCACGTACTTCTTCGGCTATACCTTTAAAGCTAAAACTTGTTTACTATTGAAGCAAAATCAATGATTATATTTTTATTTTCTTAATTTCTTCAATCATATTCTTATATCCACAGAACTTGCTGTTAATAACATCGAAGATAGATTCTGACCAGCCAGCTATGTTCAAGATATTAGATCCTCTGTAAAACATCTCACTTCCATATCCTTGAATAGAAATAGAAACGATTTTGCAATTTGGATTCACTTTTTTAAACCCTTTCAAAAGTTCAGCGAATTTACCATATCCATAACTGGAACTTTTCTCCCATACAACAGATTCACCGTCTCCTATCTGCATATCTGAAATAACGTACAAGTTATCTACTTTGATCTTATCTTTAGCGCACTTATCCAAGAATGCAAAAAGACCGTTTTCGGTAGCACCACCGCAGTCTCCTCCGGCAGTAAAAGATTTTTTGTTGTTCCATAAAACACCTTTACTTCTATCATATTCGTAGTTGATAAGTTTGTCACCAAACATACCAATAAATACGTCAGGAAGCACAGAAGCAATCATACAGCCAAACAAGTTACCAATGACAGCCGTATTTGTTTTGCTAAAGGCAGACACTTCAGAAGATCCTCCCATATCTCCACGTACAGAGCCAGAGTGGTCAATCAGGATAGCCGACCGCCCCTCCAATACCGGCAGGTTCTTGCAGGAGATGGTTATGGCTTTCTCCAACGCATCTAAAATCTTATCTTTGTTACGCGCTGTTAATTTAGCACGTTTTTTATCCGACTCAAATACAATATCATTTTCGGAATCATCAGTGCCTATATTTTCAACCTCTTTGTAAGCTGAAGCAAAACGGAAAGGAAGCATCTTCGAATTAAGCACCTTCTCTTCTATTGTAAGCTGCCTACAAACTTCATCTATTTGATCAGGCGCGTATTTGATTATGTTTACAAGGTTACGAACCATATTAAAAATAGGCATACCTTTTACATTAGAAACCACGTCCCGAATAGCGTCACCTAAAGCTTCTTTCTTTTCCTTATTGTCTTTCTTGTCCTGTCCGGCTTTAGACATTTCTTTTTCAAGAATCTTGCTTTCGTATAATCCAGACAAAGACCTACCTTCTATAAGGTACTGGAAAGCCGTTTTGTTAGCCTGATTGCCTTTGGGGTGAAATAAGTTTACGAGGTCAACCATAGTAATGACCCTACTGTCCATCTTGTATTTGTCAATCCGATACGGATCAAGACCTTCCAAAGCTGTCTTAAACCCTTTCTTAATAGCACTGGATATACCTCTTAACTTCTTTGGATTTTTGTCGTTAAGAGCCGCATAACAGCCAAGGATTTCGCTCATATCATCAGGACGCATAACGATCTTATTATAGAACCTTGAAGCCCATTCCTTACCCGATGCTTTGCTGGCAAGGACAGAAGCCATAAGATGCGTAACAGACCGCAGCTCCCCTTCCTTCCGGACATACAATGCCGTCTGTGCTGCAAAATACGGATCCACTTGGTCCATAAGATTCTTAATTCTTTCTACTTTGTCTTTTTCTTTCTCATAATAAGAATCAGACAACATGGTAGTCATTACCGTAGACACCAACTCCTCTTCTGCGTTGGGCTTATATGCCTTCTCGCCCATGTGATTCACGATCGTAGGTTTAACACCTTCATCCTTTTTGTTAAACTTTCCCATTTGTTGTTTTCTTTAAAGTGTTATACAAAAAAAAGCAGTGATATTACTACCACTGCTTGAAAAAAAATATATCAAAATGAATACTCAATGAGGGAAAAGCTGAAGTTAGTGTAAACAATGAAATAATGGATTTGAACCATCGACCTATACTTTAAAAGAGTATCGCTCTATCCATCTGAGCTAAATTCGAAGTAACTAACCCCATCACCACTCATTAGTTTTTATATATTTAAAACAGAGGAAAAGCGGAGCCGGATCTAAAATGAAAATATTGGATTCGAACCAATGAAAAACTTTTTTACCTAAAGCCGTGTTAGCCACTACACTAATTTTCGAAGTAACCGAACTCCTCACCATCCGTATATGTTGTTAAAACAGGGATAATTTGGAAGGTGTTTGAAAGGAGGTTTTAATCTACCAACTGATCTAATCTTTCTTGCATGAAAAATACAGGACTCGAACCTGTGACACAAACCGAAGTATTACCTTCCATCACCACTGTCTTATATTAGCTGCAAATATAGACACTAAAATATGATTTACAAATTAAAATGATTTAAAATGTATTAATTTGAATAAATTATTTTAGAGTCATAATTGGATTACCCCATCTCTTTTTTCCACTTTTACCTAAATACATTCTTAATTCTTCGAATGAATGAACAAACTCTCCATCGATTATAGCTCCAACTGCATTCTCTATTGATATTATTTCATTTAACTCATTCTTCGTTGCAAAATTTCTAATCCCATCTTCATGTTTATTAAAAACAATAAAATTTATGGCTTTGGCTACTATTTTTATCTTATCAGATAATTCGCTTTTGTTTTTTATTAAAGAGGAAACAGATTTGCACATCTTAATGTAAGCTTCACCAGCTATATTTCTATTTTCTATAAAATTGTCGGTAAGCCATAATATAACCTTAGCATATATTTCAGGATCTAACTCTAAGGCTATCATAACGAAAAAATACGGATTAACAAACCATTTTTGATCTTTTCCTTTTCCTCTCCTGTATGCCATCCCGTATTTCTTCAAATCAGTTAATTTACTTATATTCAATGAATTATCTTTGAGTGTACGATATCGTACAGTACAAGTCAATTCATTGATATTCAATTCTTTAATTAATGCATTCATTTTCTCTTGAAAAGACGACGTAGACATTAAATGGTCGAGTCTTTTAGGCTCCAACCCCATAGCCGCTCTTTTCTGTGACAATACATCCATAACCTCTGTTATACACACAAAACCATCTTTTGACATAACAGAAATGTTTCTACCTAATAATTCTCTACTTTCTGATTGTAATAATACGTTACTTTTCATAATTTTACACCGTTTTATTGTTAATAAATAAGCGCCTACCTGTCCGCGATGGATCGATAGGCGCTACAAATATATTCAACTATTATTAAATCGCAAAATAAAAACTACTTATTTTCAACTTGTTAAATATTGTAATTTATCTATTCTTAATCTTATCTTCAGAAATCAACCACTGGAATATGATTTTCCGGTTACTAATTACTTTCTTTATCCTCATCAGCATCCAACTTCCCCTTAACCTATCCAGCCATGACCGTCTGAAATTAAGAGCATCAGGATTAACTGACTTATTTATATCGTTATCGTCCTTGATCCAGATAGGTGTTTCAGATCGGTCATCGTCAACCCTGTTGAAGAAGTCATTTAACTTATGTCTTCTATATACCTCAGTATCCAGGACCTCAGTATGGTCACCTACGATCTTCGGATATGATATACGTTGTGCTAAATTATTCTTTTCTTCTGGAACAAGATGAATTTCGCCTGAGTTGTTTGTGTCGTTGTAGATAGTTATCGTATCTAAACCTACTTTCCTGTCAAGAGTGTAATTCACATCATCTACGTATTTCCTTGCATCAAGCTCGTATTCTACAGAAGCCAGCGTAGAACCGTTATATTTCTCTTTTATCGGCACTTCTAATATAAATGGATATGTTGCTCCGTAGAATGTCTGGAAGCTCTTATTCGTCAGTAAATGACTCCATAAGCCGCCTTCTTCGTCTGATGCCGGGAAGTTTATTCCTGTCTGGAAATATTGTTGCTGCTCTATATAATAGTCAGGGCAGAACGAATAATAAGAAATCCATTCTTGCTTCAGACACGAATATCCGATAGTGAACGACACATCCTTGAAATACTGTTCGTCTTTTAAGGATATTTCTTTATCGTTTGACAACACCTCTGTTTCATTGTACAAGAACCTTCCACCATCATATTTGTAATATGCCGGGTTCTTAACAGGTATATAATCTTTTTTCGTGATAAGTACCCTCTTATACCTATTATCCCATCCAAGAGACAGACCAAGACCGATAAATTTATTATCCGTATCTTCTTCTGTCATTTCTGTACCGGTTAAGATATTAGTTATTCCGTATCTAAGGATCTTAAACGGAAGATGACGCTTAAGCCAATGCCTGATACCTACACTAAGTTCCTTGAGATTACGTCCGTTCGGATCGGTCATAAACACCTGTGCTCTTTTAGTATCTACCCAGAAGTGACCAAATTCTGAACTAATTATTTCAGTGCTCTGTGTTCCAGAATAACCGAGGTCGGTCGTGTTGTACTCCAGAGGCCTGGACGCGAACAGACCGCCGGTGCCCATCTCAGCCTGCCCTGGGGAGGTGCGCTCCTTGATTACGTCTATGGCGTTATGGAGTGAAACCTGGTCCTCGAACCTGACAAGAATCTGATCGGATTCAATACGCTTCATGTGAATAAGCTTCCCGTTGCTGGTTGGGAACTCATGATAGTCCATAGGCTTGTACGTTAGCCACGGATCTGTTTGACTGTTTTCAGATACGTCAGCCCTACTCCATATAACACCATTAGGTCGCTGGTAAGCACAATCATAAAAACGACGTTCGTATGTTGCCGGCAATATATTAGGTGTCAATGTCATTCTTGATGAATAGATAGGACTTATCTTGTAATCATTGTCCCTATGGATAGATACGTTCTTTTCTTGTGTCCACCAAACAAAATCTCCTACTTTTGGATAGAATAATTCATGAGGCTGAGGGCCCTCTAATCTGAAATTACAATTTATTTCAGACTCTACAAGGAACTGAGGAATACCATAGAACCATGTATAAAATCTGCCATCTACATACTTACCGGAGGTGTCACCGTTCAATTCATACAAGCTCTTCCTATTTGGGTAAAAAGCATATCTTCCTTTATTAGAAGATGTCCAACTATTGAAACGTTCGTTATCCGTGGTTTCAAGCGCATCTTCCCCTGTATCATAATTAACAAAATATCTTGGATATCCTACATTTCTATAATCCATGTAAGGGAAAGGTATCATATCTCCAATACCAAAAGCACTATTATAAAAAACAGGAAATTTTCTCTTTAATGAAAATCTGGTTATCACCGTATCACCACCGAACATCAGTTTCTTTTCATTAGTGAAAAATCCACATCCACCTATGGAAATCCATTTTATATCTTCTATTTGACCATATTGATCCGGCCTATATCTCATAAGCCTCATATACGGAGAACAGATGTATGAAACTGATTTGGATTGCTCGAATGTTCTTCCTGCTACAACATCTCTTCCAGCAATAACCGAATCATCTATACGGCTACTGTCGTAGTTGTAGACATAGTTCGGATATTCCAATAAATATTTCGATTTACCATCTCCTTTTTCACCTGGATCACCAAATGATAAAAATAACGAAGATTCACGATCTATATTATTAACAAATAAGAATCGTCCCTCATTATCGTTTTTACCGGTTCCCCATTTAGATGACATACTGGCATCCATCATAGGATATACACCAGACTTCATGTACTTAACAGAAGATAAACCACGAGCAAAATTTCGTTCATACTTATCCTGGTCTGTTATACCTATCATTGAATTATATAATCCTACAGAAGTATAATACCATGCATGATTACGTCTCGGTCCATTGTTTATAAACGTATTAAGCCAATCATAACGGTACTTACCGTACAATATCGGGCCCTTAGCAAGAGTTTGACTGATGGTTGACACCATTGAAGAAAACAGCATGGCCACACTTAGATTCGTTAGGAATCCTCCTCCGGTAAGACCAGCCGACCCTCCTATGTATCCAGACTGAGCCCTTATCTGAAGCTCTTCTGCTATCATAGCGGCTATTGTGGCACTTGATTCAACTGCGGCAAGTGACGCAGCCATCGTATAAGCGGCAGGACCTAAGATAGTCCATTTTGGATGATCTTCGACAGGTATAAAACTGCCTACAGACATTCCTCTTTGAAACCCGTCTATACATACTTCATTTGGAAGTTCGGGCTTGTTGAAATAAATATCAGGCGAACAAAATGAATACCACACGTTTCCTCCTTTGTCGAAAGGATGGGATATAAACTCGTCTCTTTTGCCAGACGTATAATTATATTGATCTTGTGATAGGTCATTATATGGGTAATTAGGATAGATATTTACATTACCATCGTCTCCTATGTATCTAAGCATATCGTAGGCCAATCCTGAGGCCACAACCGACCTATTTAGCCTCCTATCTCCACGATACAGTTCATATCCTACGATCGTATCTCTTTGTTGTTGCGTAATCAAACCAGAATCTACCGCAAAATCCAAAAACACTTGTATGGTATTCTCATCTACCATAATACCTACCGGATATATTTCAGAAGCTATGTCATATCCACGTTCGTCACTGTTCATGAACGGTATATGCTTATTATCTGGGAACCGGTAATGACGTATAGGTTGTTGGCAAAATACGGTAGAAGTATCTACTCCTCCATAAGAATGGCCCTTGAAATAAGATAATCCATTTTTGTCTGACAAAGGAGCACCATAATATTCTGTTAACTTATTCATAATATTAGAATAAGCTTCTGTTTTTTTTGGATCATCATAAGATCTACCTGTGTCTATTTTCATCCTACTACTATCATAAAGTTCAAAATTAGCAGGATATTTCTCAGATGATTCCCAATATGCAAAATCCCCGTATTTATAAGGACGAGGCTTGCAATTAATAGGCCTATCTCCACATGTCTGACATTTTGATGCAAATAAGACAGTTGATCTAAGTGTTATAGAATCCACAGACAAATCAATCTTATTTACCTCCTTTTCTCTTATACCAAAAATATACGGATATATAGTTTTACCTGTAGCAAAAGAAACGCCTAAAATAGCACGAGACGGTTTCTTGCTTGGTTCCTCCTCCTCGTCTGGAGTATCCTTATTCTTATATTCACAAAATTGTATTTGTCTGAATGTCATTATCCAAGGAACAGCTACAACCGGAGATTCTATTGTTACATAAAAATAATCTTGTTTTATCGTTTCTTTAAAGAATTTATCATCTATAGTTCCCCATGCGGGTCTTGCTATATTGATAATAACCGAATGTCCTGAAGCATGTTCCGGCCTATCGAAATCTACTGGTATTATGCCAAGTGGATTCCATGTCTCTATATCCTTCCAAAAAGAAACACGAACGTAATTGGTAGACACAGCATCCATTATACCATCTATCTTCCCAAGGGCTTCAAGATAAAGGACCTTATTTTCTTCCTTATATCCTTCTATATCCCATTCCTCCGGCCTATTGATTCTAATAAACCTGGCATTGGTCATTACATTCCTCACGAACTTGCGTACTACAAATTCAGAAGCAAATCCTATATTAAGTTTATCTCCAATAGGATTTTCAAATGTTGCATTATTTACATACCCCTCAAATTCCCAATCCGTTTCAGGTATGCCAGTGTCCGCATTTTTGTATATCATATCCTGGAGCTTCTTGGAAGCGTCAGGCCAGAACTGTTCAATGCAATATTTCGGTCCGTTCTTTGATCGGTATTGATCATTTATTACCGTACTCATTGATCTTCCAGCCCTCCAATTACCTTTTCCATTTATCTCTTGACTCCACCCATCTATATGTAAAATATATCCTCCAAGGATGTAATTATTGTTTTGAAAGTTATTATAATCAGACCTTGAAACAGTAGGATCCGAACAATAATTTTCAATATAACAACCACATGTACAAGGCATTGTATCAAGAATATATATTGCATCTGACACTGTTTTTAATATACTCCCTGGTTGTAAATACGGATAGAACTCAGAACAAAGATGCCGTTCGCCATCGCCGGATACCTTACCTGCGTCGTCACCAAAAAATGCTTCATCCATCCATTCAGACAAAGAATCCATTGTATCGTAATTGAATAGAACAGAATACTTATTCTGGTTCTCACCTCCGGTTGTATATAAATAGTCGGTAGACACGTGCTCCATGTCTTCTAATTCTTTATATATATAATCCTCTACAATACCAGTTATTAAAGGAACTGGAGCTGACAATATAGATTCTTGACGATGAGGGACTTCGCAGTCTCCTTCCATTTCTGGTAACCTAATATGATCAATTGGCTCCATATAATCCTGTGTTCCGTCTTCTCTGTATTTGGTAGCTATATCACATATCTGTCTTTCATTGTTTCCATTCTCCTTATTATTACAAGCTACAAGACCTATATTTTCAGACAAATAATTTATAGGGGTTCCTACAATATCATCATAATCGATAATAAATCTTGATTTACCTTTAAAAGTGGCAAAATTGCTTTCCACTATAACAGTTTGACCTACGGTAGCCGGGTTGTTACACTCTTTCTGTTCTTCATCTATAACAACCGCATCGTCGTCAATCAATACTCCATCTCCTGCTGTATTGCTATACTGCCATACATATTTCCTATCAACACCCGAGCAATCCGGAGCATATGCGTTTATAGACTGGTATGGGATACTGTCTTTATTCATTTCCTCTCTCGCCTTATCATAAGGTGGGGGAACAAGAACGAATGCTGGAGTTTTATATCCGGTGGATGTCTTAAATGATATAGAAAAAGGATATACTTCATTCCTCATGTATCCCACATACAACGAACAGGCATTACCATCCTTATACAGATCCTCGTGGGCTACCGATGCCTGCCATTTTAGAAAATGCCCCATAAGAGAAACTACAGGCTGTAAATTCCATTCTTTTTCCGCCGTAAGACCATATTGAAGAAGACGGTTTCCGACTGACACTATTCCTCTTGATGTATTATATATGGCTCTTTTTAAAGAAATATGTTCAAATGTTGTCCTCTTATTATTAAGATCAGAATAATAGTATATGGTCTTCTCTGTAATAGGATGAATACCTTCTATAAAATAATCCACTACAGGTTGTGTTTCGCCATTGTATCCTACAGTATTCTGAATAACAGCCACCTTGTAATGGCTGACTTGCCTATCCAGATTAGACACCTTAAGTCTTATACCAAGATTAGTTCTTTCTCCCCATTTACCATCATTTATCCTAATATATTGCTCATCAAATACATGAACAGGGTTAGTCAATGAAGTATAGTTAGTTTTCTCGTTACCAAATTCATCGCACAAGGCCACAGCAAACTGATACACGCCCGCACGTAGGCTGCCCCCGTACTCTATCTGTACCGGCTCTACGCATGGCTGGTCCAGTAGCGGAAATACCCTAAGTTTCTCACATGCCAGAAAACAACCATTCTCCTGCATGAATTTATCCCTATCGTATTCTTTATCGCATATCTTATACCCATGATAATGATACCATATATCACCTTCATCATCAGGAGTCAGAGCCTTGTCTACAATAACATACCTGGGAGGATTATAATCGTCAGTCCAGTAAATACATTTCCCACATTTCTCTGTCTTTATTTCTATGGTTTTTATAGGATGATAGATAGAGAAATTAAGGCACGGATCTTGCTCGTTGTCTTCCAGCAAGGTCTTCATGCCAGAACACAACGACTCCGATCCTTCTACCATAGATTCTATATCGGAATCGGATAAGATACTTGTATCGGATTCAGGCTTGAAATAAGTTATTTTAGATACGCCTGTTTCAGGATTTGTTATAAAAAAATAGATATTGCCTGAAGTAAGATCATTCTTGTAACCAATAACTTTAAATCCATCGAAATCAATGCATTTAAGATTACTGTGCTCATTAGATCTCATCCCAACATTACCGTCCTCGGATTCGATGTTGGCATTCAAGGCAAACGTATAATGCTGATCCGTAAGACTCGACGGATGCAGATCTCGGTTCATACCTGTTTGAGGAACCGCTATGTTTCTGTTATCTTCTGCTGCCATTTTATAACTGTTTGTCACAAAGATAGCAAAAGAGATTTAATCATGGATTTCTAAAGTAGGTGAAGAAAAGAAATACATTTTCAATCTCCTACTTTATCGACCACACCTACATAAAAATCGGGGATAGGATTATCATTGAAATTTCTTATTTGAATATCAATATAATTATAGAAATAATCATCAACTGGATCCATTATCGTCACATTACTTTCTAAAACCCCGTCTTTGTATGAATACAGTTCCTCATGTTCGGAATCAATGTAAAAAATATATCTTGGTAAATCCTGGGTATTAACTGTTAGATGATTATTAAACAAACTGCATTTAGAATGATCAGCAGACAGAAGTAACAATAGAAATGTATATGCAGATTTATCTCTTATTATAATATCACAATTAGATGATACATTAGACAAAACCTTGGATAAATCAAATTCTCCAAAACTTATCTTGAATTTCTTTCTTCTTATTGGAGTTATATATACTGGACTATTAACTACAATATTATTCCATTGAAATTGACTCCCTTCCATTACAGGGGAGAAACAATTACCCATCGCCATATTAACATTTTCAAATCTTCATCTCATAACATCTACTTACGATTTATATCTTTTACCCCTAATTAACACAGTTCCATCACCGCCGGTTCCTTCCGAGCCGCATCCGCCTCCTCCGTAACCACCACTTTTTCTGTTTCCTCTTCCGATTCCACATCCTTCATCATAATCGGATTCACCTCCCATACCACCATCCCTATTTCTATCAGCTCCACCACCTCCACCAACAAGAAAAACATCTACTTCCGTGCATCCTGCCGGCACTACCCATGTGTAATTACCGGCCGGATAAAACCTTATAAGAAAGTCCTCAAGCTCCCTATTTTTATCAAAAAAAACGACGCCTCATAATATATCAGGAATTACCCCCCCCTATATATAATAACTTATTGTAAATCATATAATTATATTTAATATAGATAATCAAACAAATACAAAGAAAGAATCATTGCGATACATACTACTCTTCTCTGTTGCAGAAGTAATACAATCAACATCTTCATCTGCATTATTAATAAGATCTCTCATTCCATCGTATCTATTAGAAAACATAAAAACGTACCTCTGGTCATTTATCTGAAACTTGTATATAATACCCTGTTGTTCACTTGTAGGATACGGGTCAAATGTAATCCGTATTGACATTGGTTCATAACCGGTAGAGGTGCTTGAAAACGAAAAAGAAACTGGACTCTGGGTATGAATATTAAAAGCCGTACCTTCTCTAAGTTGATTCAGTACACTATTTATCTTATCCTGGCTAATTGTATCGGATTTGACTTTATTCATTAAATTAAATAATCTGATTTTATCTCCAGGTTCTATTTCTGTTTTTACACAATGATAAATAGCTCCATTACCAGATCTTTGTTCTTCAAAATATCTTCTCCTACTCACGATAATACTCCTTTCTGTAATATTTCAAGAAACTAAACCCTTCAGACTCTCTTCTAAATATACCAGGTTTGTTCCAGTCATTTTCAAGATCGAAGGCCTCTCTTTCAAATACGATATTGTGATATGCTTTCTTGTGATTCCGGTATATACACAATCTTATTAGGTATTCAACCAGATACCATACATAGTACAAAAATACCGGGATAGTAAGCAGCCACAACATCCACCATCCTGCATGGCCGTTAAGACCAGATACTAATGCTATGATTGAGATGATTATAAAGCCCGTAGCAAACAACGCCTGATATTGATTACAATGCGTCCCTTCATGATATTCTGCCTTTAATGATATGGCATCACGTTCGGTAAATACGGCTCCAAACAGCATAATTGTTTTATAGCCGTCAATGAACGTAAACAACTTAGCTATCTTAGAATTGTAATAGATTTTCATTTTCCGAATTTAATTTTGTACCAGTTACACAATATCAAAAATTCAATAGGTGAATTAACACCATCCCATTCCCATTTATCTAAATAGGCCCTGAGTTTATCTCCTTCAACGCATTCGGCTTCTTGCAAGAAGACAAGATGAGGCATAAATAACTCCGATCCTTCCAAAGACTTATTAAAGAACTTAACCAGCCTCTTATTAAATCCAGGACCGTACCATGATTTTTCATTTGTGGATCCAAGACAATAGTAAGAATTGTTCTTAACTTTAATACCAAACCATTTACATACGTATGGATGATATACTCTATCTGCTAAGAATATAAATGGCTTATACCATAGGCAATGCCAGAATGTACTACACTCGCCTCCGAACTTCTTAAAAGCCCATCTGAATCCTCCTGAAAAATACCAGTTGTTGGCTCCTCTCTTAACCTTAACTTTGTATTTAAGATTCTTGTTACGGTTGCTAACCCTATCCCACGGCTTGACCTTATCGGTATCCATATCAGGAAGGAATGTCCAATGATGAAGCAAGGCACTGTAATAAGGATTGTATATCTTGTGTCTGTTCCTAATAACGTACTCAAAAATATCGTATCCTACTTGCCTGGCTTCTTCAAATCCTTTTTCTGACAAGAAAGCTAATATAGGAGCCAGATTCCAGATCTGATCTTGTGAAGTGAATGGAGAGAAGCATGGATCTTCGTCTTTTAACTCTATACCATTAGTGTACCCGGAACTTATTTTGGAAAGACCAAATTTGTTTGCGTCTTCACCATGTATGTCATCTCTTAAGAAAAATCCTTTTTCGAATTTGAAATAAATACCTTTATTGTTATTAAAAAATAGATCATAAGTAGTATCGGCAAGGCGAGTAAGTACCAATATGGCATTACGAACATCATCTTCTGTCTTATTGCCGAGAATTATTTCCGTGTATAGAAACTGAAGATACTGAGCCAGATTAATGGTTCCGTCGCCGACCCAGCCTACCCCGTTCTTAACCGACGACAGTGGGATGCACGAGGCCTGCTTTGTGTAGCTGGAATCATAAACAAAATCCCGATAAAATACCTCCTTAATCCTATTGTATTTATCCCAAAGACCTTCCATCACCTTAACCTATAACAATAACACAATCACGCTTTTCCTTATTATAAACCATCGTACCCATCTTAGTGTACAAACCTTTTATATTTTGGTAATTGGTTTCCCCATGAGCCGAAACGTTGGTAGTGATACTGTCGGAGTAAACCTCCTCACCGCCTTCGTTAATAAAGTTAAATCCTTGTTTAACCATCTCTCCTCCAAGGTAGGCTGTAAAAGACACAACGACATTTCCTCGCCCTCTATTCCCATACCAATTACCATAGATATCGGCATTGATATTAGGCTCAGACTCGTCCATGCCCGGCGCTGATAGCAAGGTCTTCATCTTAATAAGTGCCCCTTCGAGTCCTGACTGCATGTTATCACCACCATAAATAAGGTAATCACCTACCTGTTGTTGGGTAGTAGCCCACTGCTTACTCCATCCAACGTACTTATTATCTACATCCGAGATGCCTGTATTGGTGAAACCGGTTGCAGTATCAAAATCGGAGCCGTCTTCTGATTCCCATCCGTATCTAAGAACAAGATAATCGAACTCAGGAATTACAACGACCTGCTCGCCGGCAGCTTGTGTGATTGTAACACTCTTACTCTCTCCACCAGCCGTTACCTTAGCTACGCCTCTACGATCTTCAGCTACCGGATTAGGGCCGGCTGTGAAAATGATGTTTGCCGGTCCTAAGCCTCTCATTTTGTCGGCGGTTACTATTTCGCTTGCTTGAACTTCCAACATATTATTTAATCTTTAAAATTTCAAATACATATATCCAACTCAACAAAAATACTACCGGGCAGTACATTGTTTCTACCAAACTTGCATCTCCTTTAAATTGCCTGATTGACCAAACAATCATAGATGCAATAACGCCAGACAAGTATATAAATAAAACTACCTCAATCATACCATTTTAAGTATATCGTCAATAACTGGATACGCCTTAGTATATATCTCAAACTCAGCACGGCGCCGCCTAAGAGGTTCGTACATGCCTTTTAATGTCATACCCATCATCTTAAGTTCGGTCTTAGCATTTTTCAGCTTAACCAAATCTTGCTGTGCATACAACTTGAACAAATCGGCAGCCCCTTGTGCTTCTCCATTATACATCAGTTCCTCAAAGAATCTCATCTTTACAAAATTATCTACATAATCCAATACCAGACCTTGAGGCGTATCTGGTATAATTATATTAGATTCTCCGTCAAAGGGAAGAGACCGGTACTGCATGTAAATAGGTCCATCGAAATTAGCATACAGGAATCCGTTTACGATATTTATCTCATACGGACTATCCTTTATTGCTTTATTCCGGCATCTACTCAAACAAGAATCACGAAGCATAGGCTTGGCAAGACCTAACATTACTGGCCGGTCATAATAGCAACGAACTTCATGATCGCGATCGTGGGTGTTGATATAAAATTTTTCAACTATCACCTTCTCGCATTCTTCTTTACAACATTCATCGCAAGAACACCACCTATAACTTCTTTCAGTGCGTTCTTTCCAGGCTATTGTATTTTGAAGTTCTGGTATCACCTTATCACCTTCCGGCACCTCATATCCTTTAAAATCGCATTTGAAAGCCAGAATAAGATCAAAGTAATCACCAGGCATACGGGCCTGCCCTCGCTTGACATCCACTACCGCTTCTTTGCGCATAGTAATATCACCTCCAAACTTCTTCAGGGCAATTTCTACCCATTTGTAGATGGATACCTCATCTATCAGATCACGCTTGTCAAATGATCTTAAAGACGATTTTAACTCTATGATATAATTTTCGACTGTCATCTCTTAAAAAAATGAAGGACAGGAAACAAACCTGACCTCCACAAAGATATGAATAATATGTATAACGCCCTATTTTGAAGATTCAAAAGTTATGGCCTTCAAACTTGCCATACTTCAAGAAAAGGCTCCTACACTTTTCCTTTATCCCCTTAAGTGTGACTTCATATCCGGCACCAGTCATGTAGATGGTTTGCTGATTAACTCTTTCCCCGGAATATTTGTCAACAAAATATGATCTATACACACCAAACTTATTTTTGACAATATCACTGTACAGCTCCCATCTACCCTGCCCATTTCTGAACATGAACTTGACTTCCTCAAGAAACAAACGAAGATTCTTTTCTGCGATGATGATTCCATTCTGCTCAAGCTTCTTCGCCACATCTCTGATTAGCCACATATTTTCATGATCAACCTTCTTAAATGACTCAGAAAACTCTATATCCCCTTTCTTTTCTTCTAACGTATTTACAGCTATTTCTTTTTCCATTCTTTCTTGCTCCGCCCTTTTATGTTCAGCCAAAGCAATGGATTCCGCTTGCTGAGCTCTACGATACTGCTTAGCCCATTCTTCGGCTGCTTCTGCCGGATCAGTAAAATTTGGAATAGAAACCAAGTTTGATGTTAAAAATTCTTTTATCTTCGAGTTACACCATAATCTAAAATCAGTATCCAACCATCTCGCAAAATCTATGGCGAGATCTTCAAACATCCATGTACCTCCTCCATTTTCAGGACTTCCAAACATGGTTGTAACTATCTGATTCTCAGAAAGGTGGGAAAATCCCACCATTGACTTAATTAATTGATTTACAGACGGCAACCTTAGATACTCGGCAGGTTTCTTATTGAATGCTTTTGCCATCTGCGTGGCATTTAACAATATACCATAAGAAGTTTTTATAAAAGAAACATTATGGCCATTATAGCTAAAAATTTTAGATAATTTTACAGATAAATCCATTTCGTTGGATTCTGACGTCAAAATAATGTTACTACCCTTCGCATTGTTTTGAAAATTGTTTACCTTTGCCTCCATAGAGCTTTATTTGTATAAAGATATTTTGTTAGCATTATATCCGTCCGCTTGCGAAAGTAGACGGATATGCAAAAATAGTGATTATCCTATATCTACAAAGGGTGATCGCTATTTTTTTTCTACGACCTTCTATGTCCCAATTCTTTATCTTCGAAAACTCTCTTAATCTGGAAGTCTTTAAACACCCTTCTTTTAGCAAGTATTTCATTGTACATAAATCGATATCTTCGTCCTTTATTCATTTTAACCCTTAACTTCTTTTTTAAGCTATCCTGTATTACAAAATGGTAATATCTTTTAGAGTCTGCGAAATCCATAGCCAGGTGGTTGTAGAGGTAGCCGTTGGTGCCGAGCCTGCTCACGATGTCCAGGTCCCGCCTGACGGTAAAGCGCTGGCCCGGTATAAGCACATGGCATAAGTAGCCCACGTTATCTACGTAAACACCAGCATCAGCTTCCACATAATGCTCTGATACGGTTTTCCATATAATAGACAACAGCCTTAAAACCTCTCCTCTATCTCTTATCATGCCTTTCTTAAAACCATTCTTTCTCTTCATAAGACGATGGTAGTAGGCTGCAAAATACGGTGATTGTATTGATGTTCTTTTCATGTTACTAAGTTATATAAAAATGGGTCTTGGTTTCACAACTAAGACCCAAATAAAGATAAATAATATTTTATTATTGAACAATTTGACTTTTCTGGTTGGAATCAAGATTCGGATTTTCATCAATAGGAATCTGTAGCCTGAATGCTACTTCCTTTATCGTCTCTGCCACTACATACTCAATCAGCTTAATAGGGCAAATAAATTCGTATTCCCATTCAGATTCGCACCCTTTAGGTGTAGGATCGCAAGCCATTAACTCCAGCGCCTTCTTTCTTCTTGTTGTAAAGAACTCTACGTTAATAAGCTCTATATGGAAATCCGGTATATAAATATAGTCGTTTTCTACATAATAAAAAGGACGACGTTCTTTAACATATTTAGCATACGGTCTTTTTTGTTCATTGCGATACGACTTTATTTCAGCGAACTTAAAAAATATAGTGTTATCTACGTTAGTCACCTTAGTAATAGCCGGTCTGAGGGCAGAATAAAGAAGTCCTGGAAGCCTATGCTTTGAACGCATAAGTGTATTACACAACGCAAATTCGGCATCGCAGCAAACTATTTTATCAACTTCAATCATCTCCAGACAAGTAACGTAAGTTAGGAGCCGGTGGTCGCCAAGTAACGTCCCATCATCCCACCTCTGGGCCGTATAAGATTCGGCTTTAGTTCTACCGATATTCAATATCCATCTCCGACTAACATGCGAATCTTTGTCAAGGGCATGAATACCGTTTACGACTCTTGATACAAATTCACCATTAGTGATCATGCTCCCCTCCTTTCTTTTGCTCTTGATTCTCTTGATTTAGCATTCAATATCCTCATATAAATATCTCTTTCACTCATACCGGATATGGTTTTTATAGCCTCATCCAACATGACTTTCGTATATAAAGGCTTAGGGAATCCCTTTATCTTAACCGGATCAGGAACTAACTTAGCCTTACGATATTCATAAAATCTTTTAGAAGTTACATTAAGATAAGAAACAGCCTCTTCTCCGGTATAGTACTTAGCCGGATTAGCAAGCTGCGTCCATGTCTCAAGATCGTTGGCTGTAAGATGATCGCATTCCCCGCTTAAAAACATCTCCTTTATCTTATCGCATACCGCCGCACCGCTTTTACGCAGCGTCTCTGTCAGAATTTCTTTCATTTTCAAAACATCCTGTTTTAAACCTTAAAACAATAGAGGCAATGATTATCAGAAGAGTAACAGCCATAACAGACCACACTACGATATTGTGCTCAATAGGCATCTCAATATTAACCGTAACCCATTCTACACAGATATTAAAAATCATACTATAGATCAATAACCTATGCCATATACAAAACCTGAACATTCTTGAAAAGCCAAGAGAAATAGGTCCCATGATAGAGAATGACCTAATATCGGATACAGCCAATTAGTGATACTAAAAGGATAAAACTCATCAAAAATGCTGGCTAACATAATAACCTGCATCAACACAGGATAATACTTCACAAACGTCACACAGACATTCCTCTGTCCTTTGCTAATAAACTTGTTGCTCATAATATGTTGTTGTTATGTTATTAAAATGGGGAAGGCGATCAGCACCTTCCCCTGGTTTTCAATCACTTTTTAGTGCTCGTCTTCTTTCTTTTCATCTTACCGCCAACACTACCGCCTTGACGCATTTTGGGTTTGTCCTTTTTATCAACTTCCCCACCCTGACGAGCTTTCTTTTTACAAGCCATGATACTAAAAATTTAAAATTGAATGATGTGCAATATTAATCATTTTTATTCTAATAGACAATACTTAAAACACAATATTATAATCTAAAATATTCAAGGGGAGAGAACTAAATTCCCTCCCCTTGCTAATTATGCTGGATTAAGATTCATTTGAGAATAAGCGTATTTCAAAGTACCATTTTCATCACCACACTCAGCTCCATCTACGATAAAGTTGTAAGAAGCAGGAGATTCATTATATACATTGAAAACACCACCTTTCTTGGAGATATTTTGTTTTTCATACTGCCTAACAGTAGCGGTCTTATACACTTTGCCTTCGTAAGACACGTTTATAGTTCGTATATACCATGTAGTATATCCATTCTCATCTCCAGAATGAACATATCCGGCTAATATTCCTCCATTAACGGCCCCGAAATACGAACAAGAGCTTCCGGATTGTCTTCTCTGGGTTGTTGTTCCGATGCTTATAGTAGCCCCAGATATCTCACGATAATTAGCATCCACCACCTTAATATCACAGGTGTAGATTCGGATATTTCCATTTTCATCACCAGTCCATTCGAATCCGGCAATACACTTACCGGCGCCAGGGTTATAAGAAACATTATCCTTCCTATATGTAGCCCAAGAGCCGTTTTTCAATGTAATATGCGCCGGAACAGGCTTAGCCTCTGCCTTGCCTTCTTGGTTGACTGTTATGTTAACAGTCTTCCCAGACTCATTTTGCTTCAATGTCACAGTGCCACTTCTGGAAGATGAAGAGCTGTTTTCGGATAAGATTATTACAAATGAATAATCATAACCTGACAAAACAGGACAACTTACTCCTGATGGTTTTTCTGTAACTTCTGTAACCCAACTTGGTTTAGATGATACAGCGTATCCTATCTTACTTCCATTCTTTTTACTTTTTAATTGAATACATAAATATGAGTTATTTATACCTCCATTTGCATCGGCATTCCAAGTGCTTTGGTTGGTACTAAATTCGTAAGTAACTGCAACATCTTGTGTGATGCTAAGAGTAACAGTCTTTCCAGATTCATTTTGAACAAAAACAATGTCACCAGATCTGGAAGAAGATGTTGTATTGGCAGATAATGTCACCACAGCCTTCATGCTTTCAGATGTCTGGTCTCTGTAATTAACAGAACACCAAGAAGGTTTCGATTTAACAGAATATACTATATATGAATCATTCTTAGTACTTATGATAACTTCTTCAATATCCTGAGATTCTCCAGTTACAGACCTTGACTTGCTCGTTCTTCCATCATGGAACTGAAATTCATATGGAGCATATCCGCAACTTCCAATAACATACTCTTCTTTAGTATCAGAATTTCTGCAATCATCGTAACGAATAAACTTAGTTTTGGTTCCATTACATCCATTTTCTTGCCAAGAACCGTAAGATCCGCAATTACAGCAATTTCTACAACTTACATAATATTGACGATCTATGCTACCAGAGCAACTATCACGATAAGCATTGTACTGAGTATGACCTACGCAGTCTCCTGTTCCATAGTAAGACCAGTTAGTACAAGACTCTCCACCTCCATTAACCCATCTTGTGTCGTTATAAGAAGAAGTGCATGGATTGGTGTCACGTTGTTGCTTCTGAGACGTACACCCGTCACAACGGGTGCTTCCGGTATCCGACCAAGAAGGTGTTGTGCTATCAGGCAAGCAATCAGCATTCTTATTAGCTACTGCCTGACCTTGGGAATTTACAGCATCTTGAGCCTTCTTATTGGCATCAGCTTGACTGATATTGGACGTAAATGGACCACCCACCTGATCTTGGGTTACGGTAACAGACGAACCATACTGACAGCTTCCGCAATTGTTTCTGGCGAAGACCTTACTTGCCTTACCGGTCCAAGTACAAGTGCCCTGTGCGTCAGCAAGAGCCTGACCTTGGGCCTCAACGGCAGCCTGAGCCTTACTATTTGCGTCTTCTTGACTTACGGTAGACGTAAAAGGACCGCCGGTTACATCATCTTGGTCTATAGTAACCTCAGATCCGACACCTCCATCAGCACACTGTTTTGTAAATTGCTTGCTATATGTTCCGGTCCAGGTACATACCTTATCTCCACCTTCTATCCAGCGTTCATCTGCTCCACCATAACATTCGTTGGTATTGACTTGCTTCTTATAAGATTTGCCTCCTTCACATTTGGTTTCAAGTGGTTCAGAATCTACCCATACAGGATCGATGTTGTCCATTTCGCATGTCCCGTTCTTGTTAACATAAGCCTGACCTTGGGCTTCTACGGCTTCCTGAGCCAGCCTATTTGCCTCTTCCTGACTTTCATTGGAATAGAACGGTCCGCCTACCATATCTTGTGTTACACTCATCGGAACACCATGATGACATGATCCGCAATTGTCTTTTGTAAACTGCTTGCTATATACGCCTACAAACCTACATTTACCTTTTTGGTTAGCAATAGCCTGTCCTTGAGCTTTAACAGCTTCCTTAGCCTTATTATCAGCATCCTCTTGACTTACGAAAGAAGTAAAAGGATTGCCTTCAACATCAGCTTCACTTACCTCTACTTCTGTTCCTGAATCCGGTATTTCACAGTCGTTCTTTTGGAACGTTTCTGAGTAATGACCGGTCCAGCTACAAACTTTGTTCCCACCATCTACCCAACGTTCTTGATTGTGGGTTTCAGAACATTCGTTGGTATCATGTTGCTTTTTCTGAGACTTACCTTCATTACATCTAAGTTCTTCCGGAACAACGTCTTCCCATACAGGATCGGTGCTAAGTGGCGTACAGTTGCCGTTTTTATTAACATAGGCCTGGCCTCCTTCTTCTACGATCCTACGAGCTTCTGCGTCTGCCGCATCCTGGCTTTCTGTAGACGTAACAGGACTACCATTAACCATTTCGGCCGTAACCTCCATTTCTACACCCTTATGGCAAGCTTCACATTCAGGAACGAATCTCTTGCTGTAATGACCGGTATAGACCGTCATATTCTCACAATTACCCTTACTGTTAGCAATAGCCTGTCCTTGTTCTTTGACAGCAGCTTTAGCCTTGTTATTAGCATCATCTTGACTCACGGTAGATGTGAAAGGAGCACCAACAACATCTTGTTCGGTTACAGTAATCTTAGACCCTACCTGACCTTCATTACAATCGTTTTTGGTAAATTCTTCACTGTATTTACCAGTCCACGTACAATGGCCGTCCCGGTTGGCTATGGCCTGGCCCTGCTGCTCGACGGCAGCCTGAGCGAGCGCGTTAGCCGCCTCCTGGCTTTCGTATGAAGTAAAAGGACCACCGGTTACATCATCTTGGTCTACTGTTACCTGCGAACCTACGCCTTCTCCGTCGCAATTGTCTTTTGTGAATACCTTGCTATATACACCAACAAATTGGTTTTTATCTATGCAAGTGCCTTTCTTATTTGCAAGATCCTGTTTCTGTTCTTCCATAGCAGCCTGAGCGAGCGCGTTAGCCGCCTCCTGGCTTTCCCTTGATACAAAAACATCCGGGTATCCAGCAAGATCCTTTTCAGTTAAATCGACAAAGCTTCCGGTCTGAGATTCAGCATCGCAATCATTTTTCTGAACACGAGCCGAAGCCTTTCCAACGAAATAATTTGGATCAGTAACGCATTCTCCATTCAGGTTTGCCTGATCCTGACCATTTTTCTCTATATCATCAAGAGCTTTCTGATCAGCATCTTCTTGACTTACGTCTGATGTGTATTTACCGGCTTCTACCGTGTAAGTGTAAGGTGCTCCGATAAACCCATCTTCGCAGTCATTCTTATAAAATACTTTCGACTTCTCTACGTTATACCATAAATTGGTTTCACAGGTGCCATGCTCATTAGCATACCCTGGACCTTCAGCTTCCAAGGCTTCCAAAGCCTTCTGATTAGCATCTTCCTTAGAAACAGAAGAAGAGAAACGGCCGGCTTCTACAACGTACTCTACCATAGATCCAACTTCAGTTACCTCACAATCTGTCTTTTGGAACATTTTGGATTTCCTGTCGTTGTACCATTTTATGGTATTGCAAGTGCCATGAGAATTAGCATAGTCTTGACCTTTGGCATTCAACTCGGCTTCAGCCTTACGGTCAGCATCCTCTTGGCTTATGGAAGAAGAGAGCTGCCCGGCTTCGATCGTCATCGTAACCAAACTTCCTTCTTCGGTATCAGGATCGCAGTCGTTCTTTCTAAACGACTTTGATTTCTTGACATTGTACCATAATATGGTTATACAACGACCATGCTCATTAACCCAGTTCTGACCATTTTGCTCAATGTCTCTCATAGCCTTGTCATCAGCATCAGACTGAGATATGATAGACGTGTATTTTCCGGCCTCAACAACGTACTCAAGCTCTTCCCCTTTCTCTGTCTCAGGATTACATCCTTCTTTTGTGAAAAGAGCCGACTGCCTTTTATTTCTATAAACTACCTGTTCTTTTTTTTTATGAACTACCGTACATTCTTCAGATACGCCACCATCCCTGGAAGACACCCTTATCTTGACACTTCTGTTGGCACCAGTATCATTTTCATCAAAGTAAATCTTAACCTTACTGTTAAGACCGCCTTCTTTCTTATCTATGTTCGCCCAACAATTACCTACTTTCATTCGCTAATCCTCCATCTTAAATTTTCAGGATTTGTACTTACGTTGATTACCTCCGGTGATCCATCTGAATCAAGATCAACAACATCCTTGTCCAGGTGAATCTCCTCCTTATCCACAGACTCGCATTCAACTATTTCAATAACATAATCTTTTATATTACTTTCTATACTTAACTGCGTGCTTGTTTCATCACCCTCAATTTGTTCAAATTCCTTATCCAATTTAATGTAAGGAACGACCTTTCCAGGCTGATAAATAGGAATCAGTACACCATTTATAGTTATGTTCTCATTAACTTCATTCCCATCCTCATTACCAGGCATGGAAACAATCATCGAAACCTGGAACGTGTCTTCAAGACCCGGATCACCAGGGAAACCATAATCAAGCCTAATATCATTGACATCAATATTTAGACCAGAAGCGGTGGTAAATGCCTTTATAACACCCTTTATACCACTATCTCCTGTAATAAGGGCATTGATAGAAGCGGCGTTGGTAGTAATAAGGATCTGCTTATCTCCACCAGATATAGGGAACTCCAGCCTACTAACCGACACTTCTGTGATCTTAATACCTTTTTGCTTGAAAGTAATGGCTTTCATGCTTTCGGTATCGGACTTCTTCACAATTCGGATAGTGATCCTATCTTCCCTTCCTTTCCAAGATGGAGCATCGAAATTCATTTTATCACGACCGACACCTTCCTTCTTATCTGAGGTAAGCCAAGAACCATCATCCATCTTATATATTCTTTCTTTGCTCATAATAACCCTCCTTCATTAAAGTGTCAGTTCCCATTCAACGCCATCATCTACCACAACCTGTACCGTAGCCGTACCGCCTGTGGCTTCAAATGTTATGTCAGTAGGAATAACATCAAATATCTCTTGTACGCCAACACATCCTAAGCCGCAGATAATATCCTTAAACCATTCCTCTTTAGCGTATTTTTTAAGAACTTCTTTAAAGAACTCACGAAGCCAATCTGAATCAATAGATTCCTTAAGTATGGTTTCTATTATTTCCTTAAGCCAAGATTCGTGCATTTCCTCTTTCAGAATCTCTTTAATAAGCTCGACAATGGTTTCTTTATCTAACTTATCAGAAGGCACAGAGCCATCAACGAGATTACCCCCACATATAAATCCTTTGCATTTTTCTGCCATTTCTTATCCTCCTAAATTAACAATGGAACCCATAAGAACTATTTGCTTCTTCTCGGTACACAACCCTCACTTCAGCAAGTTCATCCTGTTGACACATATCCCGGCAGAACCTAACAGTACGACCCTGGACTTTATACATATCAGAAGGTACGACACCCCCGCAATAAGATACAAGCAAAATCTCTGCCGGATCTTTCTTTAGAACCACATGAGAAGTACCGTCAAACACTTCTGTATTGACAGATCCACTTACGTTAATAGCCCTTGAAACGTATTTAGCTAAATTAGCTAAAGCTCCGTCTAAAGGCATACCATGATACAAACCAGCTTCTTCTATAGTTTCTCCATCATAGAATATGTTAGAAGAAGGAATATTGCAATGATGCGGGCGTTCGCACCCACCATGACTGCCAAAACAACCGTTACCTGTTATTGCCATTGTTACTCAAAATATTTATTTTTTGTTTTAAAAATTCTATTTCCCTATCCTGGTATTCCATACGGCATATCATTGCATTGATTAAAGCCGTAAGATCAGATTTCTGAGCCAGACTGAAGTAGCCAGCGTTGATGCCGTCAGCGCAGTACACGCAGTTCGTGCAGGTGTATCCGTCCGGGCATGGCACCGGCGTCTCGTCCACATGTGGAACATATACGTGTTTGCCACTTAAGTCCTTACCAATTTGTGCACTCTTTTCCATTTTGTAACTGTTTTTCAAGTTGTTCAACCCTTTGTTTTAGAAGCGTATTTTCTTCAACCATCCTATCCAAAAACTTATCTATGTTTTCAAAAACCAGCTCTATATTATGCATAACCTCATTATAAGGCATACCTGGAGTTAATTTGGATATGAATGTCTTGCATCCTGTATAATGAATGCAATGATCGCTTAAATGACCATACGGGCAATCGCATTCTTTTGGAAGAATTTCGCAATTGTCCGTACAGTCATTACACGGATCAGACCCGATACAGATATTAGATCTCAGAATATCAGGTCTGTCATCTTTACAAGTGTTACAATTCATGACTTTCTTTTTTTTTGGTGCAAGATAATAATTTTCATTCACACCATCACAATAAGAAGTCAATCAATGTATTCCAAGCGGTTAGTGCTGCCTTTAAAAACGTATCCGCATCTGTTTTCTATCTCTACATCGGTAATAGGGAGAATAGCATCTTTGCCATAAGTAAGTTCACATTTTGAAATAAAATTTACTATACCTTGCCAGTAGGAATCCCTTCTTTATTGGTTTCAGGAATACCTATCAAACACTTTATCCAGTTTGGTTCATTCTTGTTATTGCTTCGTATTTCGTAGTTCACGATATCAAATACAATACCTTCAAGGTTCTTTACATCTATGCTGTCCGCATCCATTTTCTTATCAATACGAATCGTGCTTGTTAAATCTCGTAATTTCATGATATTTTCTATTTTTGACATTAATGAATAACTGTCACAGTGTTTTAAAAGACCGAAGTAAGAAGACCAGCTTTCATTTGTAATACACTTCTTCGCGTCTTTGGCTACCCTCTTCCTTATTGTCACATAACCTTTATTGTGTTCAGATACGCCTTTGTTATTACGGTGGAAAACATACCCGCAAAAATCAAGAGGTCTATCCATGTCTGTTATAATACAAGTATGCCTTTTAGATCTTATCTTAAGCTCATACCACCAATAATTCTTAATCCTCCATTTGGCAGTATTAGCATCCTCCTTAGTATAGAAAGCAAGGAAATTATCGTCGGCATATCTCAATGAAAAAGGAGCTATTCTCTTTGCAAGATCATCAAAATCTTTCATAAGGAGATGATGAATGAAAGGGCTTGTAGGGGTTCCTATAGGTAGCTCTCCAGATACGAAACTTACGTCTATTACAAAATCTATAAACTTTTTGTTTGAAATAAAGTTCTTAAGTACTTTTCTAAACACTTTGTCTTTTACATGGTTATAACATTTACGTTGATCTATAACCAAACAATACTTCAAATCAAGTCTATCATAATAAACGTGCTTCATCTTTTTAATAAGAGACCTTGATTTAGACGATGCTGTTATGCCAAATCCAGGCTTACAATTAAGACCATTCATATTATCCTTCTCATAATACAAAGGACCTAACTTTACTAAAACAAGATGCTGATAGATTCTGGTGGTAAGATCCGGGCTGTTTATTTCACGAACCTTACCATTCTTGTTTTCTTTTACAAGTTTGCGATATTTGATTTTGCTAACATAAGTACCATCTAAATACCATTCATACAATTTTAATGAATTACCATCAAAATCAGAATTAAAATTAACAACATCGTTCTTTTTAGAATGGTTTTTAAATGCCGCTTAGCATGCTTTTCTAATATCATCCAAACTTACATCTATATAGTTTGAAACTGATTTCAGTTGTGGGCTAATGACGGGCTTACGACCGTCGCGCATCTCTATCATATTTTTATCATATAACCTCATACGCTTGTCTTTTATTGATTCTCCACTCCTGGGAAAGATTAAAAAGAATATACCCAATTTTTTAGCCCACACAGGGCAAGGCCGCAATTGTTGCGATTCGTATTAGAAGCGGCGTTATTCGCATTCAGATTACGAGGCGAACAATTGCCATTGTTCGCATTACCGCCGAAACGAGCAGCCAATTCTTTTTAACCTTTTTCTCAACCGTTATTTGCTATTTCAGAGGTCAGATCCCAATGTAAAACTTGTTAGCAGACTAACGGATTTCATTGAATAAATTTTTATTGTTTATAATGTTAACTATCTCTGTTGTCTAATGACATTGCAAATGTATGTATAATATTTTATAGCTACAAAACAATTTGTATTAAATATTTTAAATTTTTTGTTTTGTAGCTATAAAATATTATATTAACAAGATACGGCTGCGCCGTGATATAGTATATAAGGCTGCGCCTTATCGCTGCGCTTATGATGGCTGCGCCATCAATGGGTTGCACCCATCAAACCTGCGGTTGACTGACGTCTAATAACAACTGGGCAAGGCCGCAATAGAGGCGAAACGGAGCAGAAGCGGCGCTATTCGCATACAGAGCACGAGGCGAACAAGAGCCATAGTGAGCAGTAACCGCCGAAACGAGCAGCCACTCTGGACTTTATGCCGACAGATGAAGCCCAGTAGCAATTGTCCCATGTATAAAGACATTCTCCTGTTCCGATACTTCCCCCTTTTTTATCCTTCCATCCGGTATAAGGAATACGGTGTAAAGCAAAACTATCTCCTAAATTCTGGGTAGTTGCTATCTTTTTATATTTAGATTCAAAATTAAAAACCTCACCATTATTTATAGTAGACCTTTTCTCATATGTCCATTTCTTTTGATCTGGCTCTATATAAATATCAATAGTATTACCTATTCGAGTGACATTAGGATCATTTAAACAAGTCCCTACCTGTTCGTATCCTCCTCCGCAATACCTAAAGACGTCTCCAGACAGATTCATACCATCGTATAAAGACATCCTTAAAATAACTTCCAAATCAAATTCTGCCGGTTCGTCATTTTCGTTTAAGGCTGATATAGTGCCGGTCATTTCCTTAAACACAATAACATTCATATGACCTTCAACCATACTCTTGGCTCCCTGGACGTTCTTATACCAATATTTTCCTCCATAAAAATCGAACTCCAATCCTTCCTCTATTCCTGCCTCAAATGCAAAAGAAGCCGCCATCTGGCTTTCCATGCACTGTTCTTTAGGATATTCTGAATTTATGAGGTAAGAAAAATTAGTTTTTTTAGCAGGTTCATAATGTATAATAGAGGCATTTGTAGCCCATACTTCATACAACCACGACTCTTCTCCTTTTTTGCGGTATTTCACTCCTCCATATTTGCGATAATTGACATCATTACCTACTCCGCTATTACTTGATATTCCTGAGCCGAAAGTGTCTGGATTGACTAAGTATTTAGTACCGTACAACATTTCAAGGTATATGATATAGGCATTCAAGGTCAAAAACCCACCTTCAGAAAAAGGATAAGAAGATTCAGGATCTACGTTATTAGCCCTCGAATACTTAGCTATATTGATTTGATTTACATCATTGCTTCTCGGATAAGTTCTTCCATTTAAAAACATCGTGCAGGCGTTACCAACTCCGGCTCCGGATTTACAATTTGTTTCTCCTTCATACAAGAAAAAGAAAGATCTTGCCTTGGAGTCTACTGTACATACCGGTCCAGGAGATAAGGCTGTGGGCGGAAGCACAGGGCACGTCTGGCGCAGGTCAAGTCCGTCCAGCATAGGAACCGTGTCTGCGTCGTACACACCAGACCATATTTTCCCGCTTTTACCAACTACCTTATCAGCTACATATAGACTCTTGCTACATCCTAAGAATATGCTATAATTCTTTGAAGTAGTCTCCCAAGGTCTTAAAATTCTTACCTCTGATCCTGAAGCATTATAAAGTTTTTGACTAATGCCATACTCTTCATAAAAAGCCTTAGCGTCAAATGCTCCGGCATCACAATACTTATTTTTATGACCGTTATCTAAATACAGTTCCACATCGCATTCGGCTCTCATTTCCTCGGTTATGCCCACCGTAGGAGCAAAATCTCCGTTTTCAAATCTAAGGAGATTATTCTTACGAAGCTTTCCTACCGGACGCACTTTGTCTCCGGTATTTTGAGTCATGTCTATAAGGTAAAAATCCCAAGAAGGGAGAAGGCTTTTGTCGCCAACTGATTCCGTGGCTTCTGGAGGAAGCTGATCCTCAGCCCAAGCGGATGCCGATCCTGAAGCACCTTCTTTAAGAACGTTGAAAGTATTACCATCAGACAAAACAAAAGGCTCAGATTCCTCCCCTTTCTTCGATAAAAACTTTTCCCTTTTACCAACTTGATTAACGACGATGTTCTTCTTAGCCTTATTCCCTTCATCGGAAATAGTGTAATTCAAAGTCGTATCAAGACCTTCATTTATTTCAGAAAACACCGACACCAGTTTATCATTCTCACCTTCTGTCGGATTAAATTTTACGTTGCTCATTTTCAAAAATCAAATTTGCATTCATCAACAACAGGCTCGCATTTGGTATTTTCATTAACCCATTTCATGCCCTCTTCTTCCAGTATCTTCTTAGCCTTTTCATTGGCATCATCAACGCTAATGAAAGACGTTACGGTACCGGCGTATATCCTCCTGTATTTCTCAGGAGCCTTCCATCCTTCCTTACAACGTTTACTAAACCAACCATGTTGATCTTCGTTGTAATAAACGGTTTTACATACTCCAGATTCGTTAGCGGCAGCCTGCCCCTCTTGCTCAAGGATCCTCGCAGCTTCGTAGTTAGCTATTTCGGTACTGAACTTAGACCATACACGACCGGCCTCTACCACGTAATGTATAGGCTGTTCTTGCTTTTGACCATCAGGGCAATCATTTTTAAAGAAATCCCCTTCCTGTCTTGTGTTATAATAAACCTTGCAACATCCACCTACTTTATTAGCATACAACGGACCTTCTTTCTCCGCAAACTCTTCCGCTTTCCTATCTGCATCATCTTGGCTTATATCCGAACAAAATTCAGCCTCATGAACGATAAACGTTTCTTCAGAACCAAGATCTTCCGGACAGTCCGATTTCTTGAAAGCTTTTCTGTATTCTTTGTTGTAATACATCTTTTTCATGACAAGATCTTATTAAGTTCTTCTTTGAATTTATGAATCTCGTCCGGACACAACCCACATTCCCCTTCACAGACGATTCTTCTCATACGATCTATTTTAAAAACCGTATCCATATCAGGCTTGATACCTACCTTATACTTATGATATTGTAGATACTGATCAGCCTTACATGCTATAAAACGATCAGCACACTCACATAAGTAAGATGAAGGGAAAAGAATTTGCTGTGTACTTCCGGTAGCTGCCATATCACCTTGACGTAAAATACCTGGCGTATTCTTTATTTATGTATTCAGAATAAGTAGCAAGATCATCCGGATCCGGGCACTCGTTCTTCAAATTAACGATCCAGCCTCTTACCAGTTTTTGAATATCAGCATACCTTTTACTTACACCTCCTACAAACCTGAACTTGCGATGAAGGTCTATGATTTTCTTGTCCAATACAGCAAGTTCATCATATTTCTGAATACAAGCCGCATTAGAATCAGCTTTAGGTGTCGTATTCGACTGAGGCTTTATAGCCCGACTTTTATTAACAGAAGCAATGTTGCTTCTTCCGCATCCACATCCCATAATTTATTGATATTTAATTTATTATATTTTGCAACCACAATTTTCACAATTATTGAGAACGTAAATCAATTTAGATGCTTTTTCGTATAATTGTTTTACGTTTTCAAAATTCCCTAATCTCATATTAGCTTCAGCCGCAGCCAGCAGAAACTCTATTTCTTTTATTTTGTCAATAACGTCATCATCCTCATGATCGCATAACACAGTTGACCTGGCCCATATCTTATCTATGTTAAGACGGATCAGATCTGTTTTTAAATACTTTCTGTTAAATGAATAAGAGGAAGGACTGCCTTTTATGGTAATATCGTATATACCATCTTTCAGGTTTTCAAAATCATTTCCGCGACCCGGATTTATGCCAAGAGTCTTACTGTTGAATACATTCAGCTGATTCTTACCAAGATAATAAACATACTTATTCTCATCTTCAGGTGGTACAATCTCTATAATAGCCGGTCTGTCGGCCAATATCCCCCATTCCGACTGATCGGCTATGCGAAGCGTTTTAGGGTTGTTTGTACTTACAACCTCAAAATCAAGATGGATGTTGTTCATGCTCTCTTCCCACCCCATTCTGGTAAGGGAATCATCGTATCTGGCTGTTATATCGGCTCCCTCTACCTCAGTGCTATTAACACGTACCTCAGTACCATTTATCTTGACTCCTACTATTTGGGCCACCAACGACTTAGCCATGCCAAACATAGGAACAATAATTTCTCCACCGTAATCAGTTCCTTCATTTGGATACTGTACTACTTCCGTCTTGTACAGACCGTCATTTCTTCTGGCTACTATTCTAATAACCATCTGATTTTCTACATCATAATTGGTCATTACTATCCTGACATAGAAAATGTTATTTCTTATCTGTGGTAAAATATCGATATAGTTCATACCTTATCTTTTTCTACAAAGATAAGTAAATGAGGTGATAAAAGTTTAAACTATTGGACATTAAATAAAAGGTGAGGTGATTATCACCATATCCGATAATAGACCACAGCGCCTAAGTAGGGGGAGAAGCCCTCGCGCCCAACCCCATACCCCGCCGCCAGCCCTATGCCCCAGCGCCGGCTCTTTTCGTATATTATTTCTTTTTTGTGGTAGATGATCATAGTGTCCAAATTAGGTCTGTATCCGCTTATAACAGCCCGATAATCATCTGTGTTGTATGTTTTTCTTTGTATAGGAATATTGATATAAACAGTGTCTTTTATCGTATCTTTTTCAACTATAGCATCCATAGGGAAAGGTATTTCTACCTCCCCTACGTCAACTATATACTGAGGAACAGGAATAGATTGGATAATGGTATCTATTACCGTATCTATTTCTATATTGTGTATTATTTCTTTCTTCTTACATGTTTTACCAAACAAGAAAGATATAAAACACAGTAGAAGAACTCCTAACACATGCCCTACCCTCATTTTTTGCAAACACATTTCTTACCCTCCTTTTTATTATCTAAAAGATCTTGTATTTCACCATTTTTTATACCTTCTTTTAACTCCTCTCCGAATGGAACTTTTTGCCACCAACTTACTTTACTAAAGAAGTACTTAACGCCTTTTACTATCATCAAATCAGGTGCAAGGTCGCCGAGGCGCTTGAATGCCATTCCACCGTATAATATTAAGGCAAATATTGTAATCCACTGAAGAAGCATGTCTATAAACTCTGGGGATTTATGCCCTCCCATAGACATAATAAGGTCCATTCCGGATATGGTAAACAACCCGAAAGAACAGGCCGCGAACTCAAGAAGAATTTTCAAAACTCCCATTTCGCTTATGCATGTCAATATCTTAAAAGGTCTCTTTCTCTTTCTTCGGATATAGCAGTGCTTGATACTTTTTATAGTAGCTAACAAAAGATTTATAGCTAATATAAACAATATAGAATATATAAGGTGGTGAATCTCCTGGAAATTCATCCACAATGCTGATAATCCGGAAATGAGAAAAGCCCAGAAACTTTCTAAATTCATCCTTCCTACAAATCTGTAAGCCATATTAGAACATAGTTACTTTCTTGCTACTTCCAAGAGAGTCATATACGTCAATATGGACCCAATTGGTACCTGATTCTAATCTAATAGGACAAGGAAGTAAATCCTGCGACTGAATTATTTTATTCCTTGCCTCCTCCGCCGTCATACCTTTAGCATCGAAATCGATGGCTGCCCCAAGCATATGAGGACTGACATACAAAGACCCTGATACGGTCTTAGATTTTACTATATCCGAAATATTGTTCCTAAACCCACGCTCATCAAACCTTCCACCCGACTTCCAGGTATTAACCGTCATCGGCGTTTTCAATATGTCTTTCCTTAAAACCAGTATCGTGTGAAGCAATTCAGTTCTTAAATACCTCCAGCAAAGATCTTTGTCTCTACCGTATTCTTTAGGACCAACTAATTCAACAATACTAAAATACTGACTCAATTCTTTTATAATATCACTTCTTTCCATAACTTAACCTTTTTCACAAAGATAATCAGGACCTTACCAAATATTAAAATAAGCGGAGTTTGGATTAAAGAAAAACCCCTGCATAAATAAATATACAGGGGCCATCCATAACATTAACAACAAATTACGACCTAAACAACCCTTACGTATCCGGCTGATACAAGATCAGAAAGATTCTCGTAAGCCAAAGGGATGCCTGAATCTCTTATGCAAAGATACTTAATTTCTTTGTCTATGTAATACTTTCCGTTCTCTAAAATAGAATTATATACCCAAGGAATAGGATCGTCTACGGTACCTGAATGCTTTTCTTGAACAACCATATACAGACTTTCGGCTCCACCTCCCTGACCAGGAACCCAATCAGCTTGTAGATTGTGATTTTGCCTTACTTCAAACAAAGTCCAATCCAAATCTGAAGGCTGGTTTTTACTACGAAAACGCTGCCCCTTTACAACAGCAGTTCCCATAGGAAGACCTTTGTCGCCATAAACTCCATCCTTATCCCAAATAGGATACAATCCTTTTATCTTAAGAGCAAGACTCTGGTCAGTATTCTCCAACATAGCCGGCGTATTGATCATCGCCCTCATGTACATGGCTGTAGCCTTCTCCGGATCGTTAGCTTCAAGGATCTTATTTTTTTCTATGATCTGATCCTTTGTCCTTACCAACTTCTCAGGATATCCTTCATCCACTTTCATAGATTCAACTTCACTCCTGTCAATTTTAGAAGCTATTTCCTTTTCTATGGCAGCAGTACGATCATCGCATTCAGATTCATATACATGCATTTCATTCATTGCCGTATTAGCAATATCAAGCTCGTATTCTGAATCTGCTACAGATACGGTGTATATCCCGCTCCCTTTTGCTACATCAATATCGTTTTTAACCTTCTGCCTCATGCTGCTGTTATACCATATCTGTTTACCATCCAAGCTATAAGAGCGGACAGCATCAGAATAAGCATATTCCCTGGCCTCAGAAACTTTCTTATCCTTAGCCTTGGCAAGCAACTCCTCTTCAGTTGGTCCAGGAGGCTCCGGGTCAAGCTGCATGGCAATAACTTCTTTCACACTCGCATCAGGATTGTCTTGATGGAATTTTTCTTGATCGGAGTCAAGTTGAACCCATTTACCATCTAAGAAACCTTGGTAAGAATACCCTACTTCGTAAGAAGAGGAATCCAACTCGTATCCTTCCCAGTAAAAACCTTTTACGTTTTTATTTACATAAACCATACTCTATCCTTTCTGTTAAGCTTGTTCACCTACTCTGATAACTAACTTATCATTAATATACCAGATACTTAATTCTATAAAACTATTTTTAGGTACTACTACGCTATCGCCTGACATGCTCTGGAACAGGCCAGAGGTAGGAAGCGGCTGCGTGATGTCTGTGCCGGTAGTGTTGTTGACCCGCACCTGCCATTCCCTCCCAGCATCCTCAGCAGATACGGCCATAGACAAGTTCGTAGCGGAAGCTACGTTGGCTATGATATTATGAGCATCTATTGGCAAACTTGCTAATGTTGTGACAACATTAGGAGTCTTAGCCATAAACTTCAAATAAGATAACATGTCATTAGACAACGTAGCCGTATTAGCTGTAGCTCTATATGTCTTATCTTGGGAAACAACATAAGTTACCATCTCAATGTCTATATAAGATCCAGATACGTCTTCCTTTGAGTTGGTGTTATTAAATAAAACAGCTATTATTTTTAATTCAGAATTATCATTGTCTAAAAAATAATCCAAAGAAAAATAATAAAAACTAAGCTTACCTAATGTAATATTGTTATTGTAAGCATTCAGAACTTTTGCATACGAATCCTCATCAAGAGTTCCAGAAGTACTGGGAAATATGGATAAATCAAGATAAGATGAATCTACTCCTGTACTTACCATACCAAGTGATTTAAGCACCTTAGTTCCACCTTCTTCAGTAACCAAAATATATTCGTTATACACGTTTTTAGTTTCTGTAGATGCCACATCGTCTTTTACAAGATACATGACATTATCCTTCGCTTCTTCAACAGTAGGAAGTTTGCTAACAATCTGTTTCTTCCACCCTGCTGCCGAAACAGCATCATCTATGTACTGTTTTGTTACATGATCTCCCCATGTCATATTACTAAGAAGAGTCTTGCTACCGTCCTGACTTCCGGCAGGGGGAGCCGGGATGAGGCCTCCCTTCCCCGACTCCGAATCTGTTCCAGGAGCAGCCTGCACCACATTCTCAAGTCTGGAATCAACCTCCTGGCCTTCGAATTTACTGTTATAACCTATTTCTGCCATATTTATTTTTTGTTAATTTTATCCAACAACTTCTTGACCTGGTCTACGATGTCCATCACCGCACCAACCTTGTTTTTTACGTCCTCAACCTTCTGATCAATCTTAGAATCCAAAGCCTTTAAACGATCTTCGTTTTTACGATACACTAAATACAGGGCTAAACCGATGATTGCTATCGTAAGGATATTAGCCAAAACGCATCCGATTATTATCTGAAACATGATGATTATATGGTAGATAACGCTACCACACGCTTTAATTATTCAACTTTTTACAAATATAGTAATTGCCCCAACCATAACAAGATCAAAGACACTCGTCATTAACATCAGACACCCATTCTTTAGATGAAAGAACAGATTCAAACTCAGAAGAAGGGCTATCATATACCGAATACGGATATTGAGGATCGTCATCAGCCTGCGCGTCTAAAGACTTAAATAGATGGTCATAATGTTCTACGTGTAAAATAACCCAAGAGCCGTCTACGCTCGCTCTTGGGCTACCTGTTCCTAATTCACGTTTCTTTTCTTCAGATACGGAATCATATACTTCTTTTGGTATGATAATGAATTTCATATTATTTTGCTTTTAAAGTTTGTAAATAGTTATATGCTTTGATACAATCTTCCCTGGAGAGGACTGTAGGATAAATCGCTAAGTTTCTGAAAGCAATTTTAGTATAATCGTTACCTGAATATCCTATAGTTAAGAGATTTTTACTGGTAGATTCCGTTTCTTCATTATAAATAGATTCTTTCCAGTCTTTTGAATAAATCCTGCCATCAGAACAAATTGCATTAACGGTATTTTGATCGGGAATCAAATTATTTCTACCATTTTTTATGTTAATAAGTATTGATTATAATTATAAATGACTATACTATTAAATTTTACAATACCAGCATTGTCATTTTTCCCTGTATTTATAAGCTCCCAATCTCCTATTACAGTCCAATCATTACCCATTTCAAATGTAGACGAAGTTATCTTATCATCCACCCCATCAGTAACCAGGTAGCCTTCGTATTCGGGGATTTGCTCTATAGTAATGTCACAGGATTCTTGTACCTTATTTAAGGTAAATCCATACCAATCTCCATTTGCTTTAAATGGAAAAGACGGTAATGTATAAGTTCCATCTTCTGATATTTTATATAATTGTTGCCCTTCAGAAGTTGCTTGTCTATAAGATAGGGTTTGACCATCTTTCAGTCCATAAACTTTTATCTTATAAGAAGGAACTATAAAAGAAGGTTGTTCAGGATAGGATTGATAATATAACTGTGTAGACGCAACTTTAACTGAAGTTATATTTACAGAATAACTCGTCCAAGTTAAATCCGCTCTATCAGTAGATTGAACCCATCTACCACCAGCATAATTCTCAGCATACAACCCATACCCACTCCCTTCTGCAAACCCCAAATTCGACAGTACAAGATCATTACCATTGCCCGTAATGTTGGCAATAGTAGCACGATCTTCGTCCTCGTTGGTTTTGCCTACCACTGTCCATGCCTGGTCGGGGAAGAGCCAGGGATAGGTTTTGACGAAGTAGTCTTTGATCTTGGTCAATTCTTCTTCGGTGGCATCGTGGTCAAGAAATACAAGTTCCCAGATAGCAAAATTAGCAAATTCATTTCTTTGAGGATATGACCTGCCTAAAACAAGTGAATTTGTCGCATCTTTGTTTCCATTGGCAATATTAACTCCATTATACTTAGATGTTGTTTGCCAAGAAAAAGGAGATTTTGAATATTGTAATGATATTTGAGTAGCTCCATACGAAATAGTTTGCTCTGCTCCTTTATTGTAATTTTCAAAAGTGAACGCACCATTAAAAGATTGATCGGATGCGTTTGTCGCTATAGCAGATATTGCATTTGGATTATATGTAATCCACTGTCTCAACGCCACAACCGTATATCCCTTTTCCTTAGTCAGAATAGGGAAGTTATCACAGACACCATAATCGTCTACTCCGTCAAAGACAAGTGCACCGGGGTAGAGAGGTAATTGCTCAACGGTAAACGAACCTACTTTGCCGCTAATATTAATATAAACAGCTAAAAAATCATCTTCTTTTATTGCAGGAATTTCAGTGATGCCATTAGGGTTTAATGATACCGTTACTGTTGTTGCTGTTGATATAGAAGTCGCATAAAATGATAAAGCCATATCACCTTCATCGTATCCTTCACTTGATATTTTTATGAAATAAGATTTATTAAATTGGTAAATATTCTTTGGTATATAAATAGCATTACCAATTCCTGTAGTTAAAATGGTTACTTTAATAGAATTGCTACCCTGCTCATCAATTCTTATTTTATCTACAGTAGCATTATTTCTAAAATCATTAAAATCCTGAACATATCCTCCAACCCCTGACATTCTCTTCCAAGAGAAGTTTTTCAACTGTAAATCTCGTCCATTTCCCGTCTTATCAGCCCATACGGGATTGGCAGCCATCTGCTCATTAGTAAGACCGGAAGCTGAATATCTGGCTACGATACCTTCTATATCCGGGAAGGAATCTACCTTGCATGGCAGGTCTAATATCATTTTAGCATACTCTTTAAAAGGTATGGAAGTAGGTACATCATACCCTTTGGATATAAGGGCTTGCCTTATATCCTCTTTGGTATTGATGATCCTCATTAACTTATCTGATATGGTTCCCATTACACTTCCTCCCCGTTTATGTAATCCAATACCGAACCTATATCTCCGATGTCCGATTTTATTGACTCACCTTGAGAATGTATTTCAATAAGCTTCTGATATAAGGTATTATCCCCTATACGATTATTATCTGTAGCCTGCTGCTCGATCTTAGTTATCGTATTAGGATCTTCGTACTTAGTACCATCAGAACCATACCATTCATCCGTTAAATTAGTGTATTTGTGACGGACTGGAGTCGGTATAGACTCCAATGTTATTAAATAATATTCGTTACAACTCATGACAATAAGATTTAATGGTTACAACAATTACATCTACAAACTGTCTTTACATATCCAGTAGGAATAGCGGCCAGCGTCGTCCCTACGGCTATCGCCGGGTCAGTGCTTTCCATAACTGTCAGCGCCATCTTGTCTATGTCAAGGTCATTGTCGTAAACGATTTCTCCCTCAACGTAAATGCTCCCTGCATCAGAAACGTAGCAGTTTTTCACCTGCCTTATATGGCGCTGTGTAGCAGACGCAAAATCACACTCGATACTTAACCACCCTACCGGTATCTGATCAATATTGGATCCGATATTGTAATCAGGATCGGTTGTTTTAAGAACCATATGTCTCAATTCCCTTGTATTTCCGTATCCGTCCATTGTTATGTATGTCCGGATCTGAACCTTGCCCTTTTCCGTCTTATAACAGTTTTCTACTATTTCCGTATCGGATGTAGTAGCATCAGGGAAATCACAGACAATACGTTGCCATCCTTCTTGTATTTTGCTGAATGTTGCGCCTCTTTGTATATCAGGGTCGGTAGTTTCTAAGACAATAAGATACTCGTCCCGGACTCCTATTATGCTATCTACCGACCTGTATCCACCAAGATGTATTTTACCACCAGGATTAGTATAACATTCATCTACGGACATAATATGTCTTTCTGTAAGATCAGGGAAGTCGCATTCGGTTTTCGTCCATTCGTTAGGTATCTTATCTATTCTCGTCCACTGAGGATAAGCATCATCTGTTGTCTTAACAATATAATAATACTGTTCCCTTACACCAAGAACGGCATCAATAGCTTGATAACCTTTTATATTGACCTTACCACCATCCGTCTTGTAGCATTCGTCTACTTCAACAATTTCCCGGTCCGTCATGTCAGGAAAATCACATACCATCCTCACCCAATCTTCGGGAATGGAATCCAGCACGGCCCCTACCTTAATATCAGGATCAGTAGACTGAAGGACGGTATAAACCTCTTCCCTGGTCCCAAGAATATTATCTATGGCTACCAAACCTTCTACTTGCACTTTTCCTTTTTTAGTAGTGTAACATTCAAGAACGTAAGTTACGTCTCGTTCTGTCATGTCAGGAAAGTCACAAACCATTCGAACCCAATTCTCTGGAATTAGTTTAAAAACATGGCCGGCAGGGAAATTATCGTCCGTCGATTGAATAACGGTATAAATAGATTCCCTGATATTTATCTTATCATCTATGGCCTCCAATCCTTCTATTTCAACCTTACCATCCGGAGTCTTATAACATCTGTTGACGAACGTAATGTCGCGTTCTGTCATATCAGGAAGATCGCAGTCGATCATAACCCACTCGTCCGGTATTTTAGTAAGAACTTTACCTACCGGATTATCCATGTCGGTACTGTCGGTAATTCTATGGGTTTCTTTAAGAACATCCATCTGATCGTTAAGAAGATACCAACTCCATACTTCGACCTTTCCACCAGGTGTACGGTAACAGGTTTTGAAATCTTTGATAACTTTCTCAGCTATGTTAATCCACTCCCATTCGGTTGTGGCCGGAATACCAGAAACAGGATGCTTCTTACCTTCTTCGTCAAGATACCAATAACAGCCATTTAAGGACACAACCACTTGGTAGATTTTGTCCCCTATTTTTATACCGGATTTGCTGTCATCTACCGGTTGGGAGGAACCCCATTTTCCAACTATGTTGGTTATTTTGTCAATGCCCCTACCTAAGGCACCGACTAAAGAATCCACGCCATTCATATGAAATCGATCTATTTCAAATTGTTTTATTACAAAAAGGGGGGTGGAGGACCAGCCTCCTCCCCCTTGGGATATATAGAAAAAAGGAAAATCAAATCTTGCAGGGCTTGATATTTGCCGAAGCAGCTAACAAGTCCATAAGGTCTTGAATACCTTCGTGAGCGCCATACGGTACATGGAAGTGTACTGTAATATGATCATCAATTACCCTACCGAAGCCGTTAGAGTAACGTGCCGGCTTCAACGTTACTGAATAATCAGCATACGGAGCCAACAGGTCTAAGCGGGTTTCTTCGTTGGTAAACATCCGTTCCATAAGTTCTTGGTGAGTCTTACGGAAGTCGAAGAACATACGTTGTTCGCGTTCCTTATCCAGCAATTCAGCGCCGAGGTGAGTACGCGGAGCCCAGTGCTGTTTGTATTCGGTATGGATCGGGTTGAAGTACGTGCTGATAGCCTCGCGCTGTTCATCCGGATAACCGCCATTTACAGCAATACGAACAGATCCTTCTTGGAATGTCAGACGGTCAATCAAACAGTCAGACGGAGAAATCATGTAGTCGATACCACGGAATAAGATACCACATTTGCAGTTCTTAGGAAGCGGATCGGCGATAATGGACTGATCTCCTGCTACGGCACCCAAACGTTTCCAGTTACGTCCACGATAAGATTCGGGAGCTTTAGATACGAAGAAGTCTTTGAAAATTTTATCGCATTCGTCGCAAACCATGTTAGTAACGACCGTTGTTTTGAATTTGTGTTGACATCCACCAGGTGTACCGTAATCTTCGATTGTCAGATACGGGAATGCTGCCTGCAATTCTTCTTTAGCACTGTTACCACATTCATCATCCGGCAACGTGATTTCATAAGCTTCTTTCGAAACCTTACAAGAACCACATGCTTCCCAGCTAACGGTAGTAACAGTAGGATTGCTACACATATCTGCTGTTTTAGCAACGAACGTTACTGTGGCAGTAGGATTGGTTTCTACAAATGCATCGATATCAGCCTTCGTCAGTTTCTTGCTTACGGCCACAGTGTACATACCTACGCCGCCATCTTGGGCTGCTGTTTTCTCGGCAGTGCTACTAACGGCATTCTTAATGCTTTCTACTACAGTAGACTGATCAACACCATCATCCTCTAACGTTACGGCATAAATCAAACCGCCGTCTACCTTAGTATATCCGTCAGGGCACTCTTCGCAGCCTTTCATGATAGAAGACAGCTTTTGAGTATAATCAGAAGGCTTACCACCTTCTTTCATCACCTGATATTTAGATGTAGAAAGATGACGTCCTACTCTCTTAATATCCAAACCAGGATAAGCAGCCTTAAGCTGAGCCAGGGCATAAGCATCACCGGTATCACACATTTCCATACAATAGAAATTCATGTCGGTTTCCACCGGAGTTTTTTCCAACTCGTCACAAGAATGGATAGGATGGATTTCTACAAAATCACCTACCTTTCCACCACCTGCAATCGGCTGATTCTTGATACGTTCGATTGTTTTCAAGATAGCAGCCAAAATATCAACATCTTCGCAAGGATCACATTCTGAACACATATCCTCACGACCAGGACAGTTTTCGAAAATGATGTAATCATCGATATTCACCTCACCCATCGGATAACCACGAAGCTCGAACAAACGTCCTGTCAGCTTAATATGAATAGGGATACGATCGCCTTTTCTTGCTGTAATAGCGGTATTGTCGTCAATTCCGTTGTAACCGAAAATAACTTCATCTACTTTAATTTCTTTGCTCTTCGGAGCAGAAGCATACACTTCTATAATTTCATCAATAGCAAACGTAGGTGTAGAGAATGATTTATCATCAGATACACGGTCGTTCACCATCTCATTACGTCCGATTCTGATCTGGAAACGTTGTTCGTCCTTACGATATCCTTTCAAGTCTTTCAACGCTTTCAAACCATCTTTAGTCTGCTCACCATCCAAATCATAGATAGCGATCTGACCTTCTTGAAGCAACAAAGAATCTACGTCCGCCAACTTAGCGTGCGGAGGACAGATAATGTGTCTGTCATACGGTTTATGGATAGCCATAGCCTTATAATATTTTAAAAATTAATATTCTGTTATCTGTCTCAAAAATAGCGATAGTCATATAAGCAACAAAAAGCATTAGGAATTAATTAATTCTTAATGCTTTTTGATAGTCTTTAATTTAGGACACGTCTTTATTCTGCTATAAAGGAGATTGGACGTTGTTTGAGTCTATTTGATAACGTCCATATTCGCTTTCATTCAAAGCAAATTGCTTTTCAATCATGTTAAGGATAATACCAATTAATTTATCATCTAATTCAGGATCTATATCGGTTGAATTAGAACCATCGGATTTAACATATCCTTCGATGTCAACTTCCTTAGGATAGCGGTAATACGTAAGGTAAACGGTGTCTACTTCAAAACCAGACTTGTACACCCTTACCGAATCTTCGCCTATGGTGTAGAACGTTTCCCTAAAATCAAAATCAGGTTTGTTAAAAAAGTCGGCAAGAAGCTCATGCGGGTTTTCGTTCTTAGCCTCCCACATGGTAAAATCAGTGACCGTGCATTCACCTTTGGTAAATACGCCTGATATGTTTGAAAAAGAAAAGAAATCAGAAGGCAATGAAAACAAAGTGCTTTCCGGATTATCTTTATCTCCTCTCTCATCAAGTTCTTTCGAATACACAACCAGCTTTTGGATATAACGTATATCCTCTTCGTTTTTCTTATCAAGGATATAACGAACAAGGCGGTTTTGTTCGTCATTAAAAAGCTGAACAAAACGTGCCTTGTCAAGTTTTATACCTCCGTTGGTCATGTTTTCTTCAGCCTTCTGTAAGGCCCGAAGATAACAATCAACGATTTTCATAAATTATTCCTTTTATCAGCGTATTGATCAATATCAAAACCTTTTTCGTCTTCCTTTTTCTTCTTGTCAGACTTATCTCCTTCTATTTTTTTATGCTTGTTCTTTAAAGCATTATACGCTTCCAGAACACGTGACTTGGTTTCTAACATCGACTTATTGGAAGCAATAGCCATAGACGCAGAGATAGCGTCGGCGCCCAGGAGCTCGCCATTCAGATACAGTCCGTCGGTGTTGACGGTGACAGCCAGTCCCTCGATCATTTCCCTAATCATACGATGGAATTTGATCACCTGCATTCCCTCAGAAGATTCATCATCAGACAAGAACCTTGAGCTTGCTTCTTTATACATGTCAACGTTCGTATTCTTAGCATCAATCCAATTAGTGAATATGTATTGAACCATGCTCTGATCAAGCTCTACGCTATATATGATATCAAGATACAAAAGCAGATCGTAGATGCTTTTCCTTTCAGCCTCGGATCCTTTCAGTTTGTTCATGAACTCGTATAAAATATCAGCCTTGTCAATCTGACGTTGTTTCCTGATATCTACGGCCGTAGTCTTGTCTTCTACACAATAATAAGATTCAACGTACATCGGATTACCGTCTTCCTCTTTAGGAGTAAGAGACTTGGATAAAATAGCTATATACAGCTCAAATAAATCACGAACGTCATTAGTGTAGAACAAACGACCATCATATAAGTCAATTCTGTAAGAATCCCAGAAATCGAAGTTCTTTTGGTCCAGGTCCTCATTGACAGTTTCTTCAAACGGATACCGAATATTCTTAATACGCATATCCATTTCATTCTTCTTGTCTTCAAGTGAGTAACCTTTATAACATGCTGAATTGATAAAGAAACCTGTATCATACACCCTAAGATCCTTGTCCCATCCACAACAAGATACTGTCTTGTTCCCAGGGAAAGGAGTCTTGGAAATGCCTCTTTCCTGATATCCGGAAGGAGCTTCTTCATCCATCTTACCTGTTATAACATAAATAGAGTCGGAATATATCTTCATTCCTCCTACGGTAGCCAGCAGTTTCTTAGACTCATGGCTTTCTTTAAAAATCTTTTTTCCCATTTTTTTATATACCCTACGTCTTTTCATATATGAAAAGACTATGTTAGAAACAAAATTTGCGGCCGGTTTTAAAGCCGACCGCAAGTTAATATTAAAAGTTATGATTACAAAGAGCTTGGTAACAATTCAATTGTTACGAACCGGCTGGTATCTTTTACCCAACAAGCCGATACAGAATGGCACCAGAATTGTTCTGACATACGAGGATGGCTGGATACAATTTCTTGAGCCGATACTCTGGATGACCATCTACCTTGTTCGTAACCCCACCACATAGAACCGATATCAGGCTTAACGTAGAATACGTTGCTGTTGATATTACCAATACGAGCTTCGGCTGAAGCAGGGATGCCGGCGAATGCATTGGAATATTCAGGAGCGGTCAAGTCTTCCATAATACATGAATATGATGTGATAGGAGTCATACCGTCTACCAACTGGCTTCTATCTACCATATCAACGTAATCCAAAGAAGGTTCGTGTTCTACAATAACCTTACCAATACCCGGAATAGTAACACCCTTGATCTTTACAGTTCCTAATTCAAGAGCATCGTTTGATCCTGTTACCGGATTATTGATAATACGTTCTGTACCCATAAGCGGAGCCAAGGCACCCAATTGAGAGAAGAACTCATCACGGAAGATTTCAACGATGTTCTTGTAAGCCATAGCACCTACCTTGAATTTCATTACACGATTTTCAATCGGCATATCGCTACGACCACGGAAAATATAGTCAGCAGCAGCCAGGAAGTGTTCGCGCTTGATACCGCCCGGACGTGCATATGAGATAACGAAACCACGGCGAAGTTGATGGTACAAACCTTCGTTTTTCATCAAAACACCATTATGACCCTTGACTCTACCTCCACGCATGAACATAAGTTCGTATGCTTCCATCTTAGCCAACTCAGCCAAGCAGAACAAAGACACTGTATTGGCTACACGTGCTGTACGCATATCAATGCTTCCGTCACCAAGACGAGAACCGATGATAGCATAACTTGCATCACCTCCTCTGATTTCAGAAAGCTGACGAACTTTCTGGTAAGCCTTGTCGATGAAATTCTGTGTACGTTCGTCCGCATAAGCCAAAAAGACTTAATACCAGCGTACATAGTCGTTTCACCTTCAACACCACGGTGTCCACCAAGCGTAAATTCACAAGTCATAGAACCGGCCTTAGAAGCACCTCCTACACCAGAGAACTGAGTAGAGAACTCACCAAGAACGTTTGTTACCTTCCAGTATTTAATACCGGCGCGAAGCATGTCTTTCGGGAAGTATTTAGCACGAGAACGACCCCACAGCTTACACCAGTATCTCCAGTTTTCACCTTCTTGTTTAGGAGGACGCTCTGTAGAGATAAGAGCCTGGCAACCGTTAATCACATCGTAAGTAATAACATCTCCTTGTTTAAATTGTGCATTCAACACAATTTCGAAGAAGCTTTCATCAATACCAGGTTTTGCATATTTCAAAGACGTGTCTTCTACTGTAACCACCTCATACGTTTCTGATACCGGAAGATCATAACGGAATGAACCATTGATACCATTTACGGTAATAGTAGCATCCTGTTTGATCATACCCATATACATAGGCAGAGGATAGTTTGTAATGTTAGAAAACAACTCAAGCATACCCAGATGGTTCTTATCCGGATCTTCGTAGTACCAATCTTCTAAAGAGCTAAGATCGTGTTCTACGATACTTTGCTTAACGACTTTAGCGTCGGTATATCCAATCACCGTGTCACCATTCATGGTGGCCGGGAAATTTTTTGTTAAAAGTACATTAGCCATGAACGAAAAAATGTTTTAATTTTTAATCTATACTGATTTCATCGAACTTCACACCTTGAACTTGATCACCTTTATCATCTACCGGAGCCACCCTCTTGTCTTTATTTGTATGGCTGATGAGCTTATAAATTTTCTTTTTCTCATCAACTACAGCTTGATTCGACTTCTGTTTTATGAACTCTCCTGGGTTCATAAGAAACATAATCAAATCTGGTGCTTCTTCCGGATTCATCATCATCTCCCTTACCCTATTAAATGCTTTGGTAATTCCGGGATTCGATTCAGAAGGTTTTAGGGCAAAATCAAGAGCTTTAGATACCATAGTGTCATTTAGCTGATACTTTGCCTGGATAGAAGACTTAAGGTCTTTCTTATACCTTCTAAAATCTTCTGCATCCTTCGCCTTCTTTTCGGCAGCCTCTTTAGTACGTTGCTGGATAATATCATCCATTCTCTTATCAAGCTCAGCCTTGTACTTTATAGCCTTTGCTTCAACATACTCTTCTCCTTTATTGATAATGCCTTTGAAAAACTCATCAGCTTCATCTTTAGGCAACCCAAGAAGATCAACATAATGGCGAACGATCTTTATCTGATCTGCTTTGTTTTCAATGTCAAGCTTTTCTATAGGAGCGACATTCGTATCATATTGCTTAAGAATATCAACGATATTAGCGCCGGCCTTATCAGCCTGGATAAGCTTCTTAGTAATATCAGAAACAGAAGTAACATCTATCTTATCCTTAACAATGTCCTCTTTCTGGCTTTCAAGGACTGTAGATAGTATGTCACACAACGAATCTTCTTTACTAAAATCAAGATCATTGATAGTAATCTCTTCACCATTTTCACCGCTAAACACCACATCTTTCAAATCGGGAATGATTCCCCTTGAAGAAAGGGCATCCAATACTTTTCTGTAATTGACAACCGGGGTCTCTACCTGATCCTGATTAACATCAACTACATTCTCTCCTCCTTTTTTATCCTCTTTAGGATCAGGAGTAGGATCAACAACCAGCTCTTCTTTAATTTGAGGACCTTCTTCTACAGGCTTCTCATCTTTTTTAGCCGGTTCATTACCATTAATAGGCAGAATATCTTCTTCCCTATTATAAACATCATCAACCGGACCGATACTAAAAATATCGTCCAATTCTACTATTCCATTTTTTTCTAATTTTCCCATACTGCAAAAATATTTAAATACCTATATTTCAGATAAAAAACTTATAAGTGTTTAATCTTCACTAAAAATTAAATATCCCCAAATTTTATTAGAGATTTTCTAATGAAATTTGGGGATATTTAATCCTTAATTCTTATTGATTCCGGCTACATACCTTTTGGTGGCATCTTCCCTCGCTCGTTGAGCAAGCTCTTTGGATTTTAATTTTAACTCTTCCATTTTCATTCTCATTTCATCATCATGAAGTTTGGAATCGTTTTCAATTTTCTTATCTTCTATCCTTTCCTTACTTTCTATATCAGCTTGCCTTACGGTCTGATCTGAAACAGAAGCCAGGAAGTTGAGGGAGGTGGCGTCGCTCTTGGCGTCTGCTGCCCTGCCTGCCGCCTGGATCTTCTCTTGAAGTATCCTGTATTGACCTTTCTTGTCTTCCAAAGCAAGTTCATGCTGACGTTGCTTATCCTTCTCAGCAGCTTCAGCTTGTATCTGTTGCTGGTTAAGCTGCATCTGATTCTGTTGTTGCTGCTGCATCTGACGCTCGTTGTATGCCCGAGTATTCCTTGCATTCTGTATAAGCTCTACCATAGAATCTGATGTGAAGATAGATGCAAGATCGTAAATATCGCCTCCGGCCGTATTTAGCTGCAACATGAAAGTTTTAAATTTCTCAAGCTCATCCCTTTTCTTGGAATTAGATAATGCCTGAACACCAAGATGCCTTAGACTAAGACCGTCGGTTCCTATAGATAAGAATGCTCTGGTTAAATCACTTTTTGTGTACATTACAGAAATATCCTTTCCTTCTTCCTGGCATTGTTGAGCGACAGCCAGATGAAGATCAAGAGCGCGTTTCTTGAAGTAACCGAAGTTATCAAAGTATATCTGTGTTTGTAACATAGATGCCGTAACGCCCTGCTGGACCCCAGTGGCAGTCTCATACCTGTTGGGGCCGTTAATTACTTGAGGCGTGATACCAACCATTTCAAAACACTTCATCCTCGACCATTCAGCAAGCTCCATTCTTGTTTTAAGCTGCTCTGTCTGCGACAAATCATAGACGGCAAACTGGTTGAAAGGAACACCGCCTTTCGTGTTTTGAGATGAGGTATCTAATGTCAGAGCACCTACAGACTTAGCTACATCAAGAAGATTAGCCCATATATCAGCCACATCTTCACCCAAATCCTTGTATTCACTTGGAACCAGATTTATATCCCCTAAGAAGAATTTACCGATCTCCTTTTCAAGAATATTGTTTATCTGATTTATGGAGAAATTATAAAATATTTGATACGGCTGAATCCTGTTAGCCATAGAAGTACCGATATATCCGGCAACGGGTAGAACAAAGTCATAGATATTGCTATCCCCTTTTATCTGGTGATCGATAGGTTCTCCATCCAGATACAGGTTGTCCTGAGCGAGAGCCCCGCCACTGATCTTAACTCCGTACCTCACCTGTGGAACGTAATCTACGAAATAGGTATTAATCTCCGGGTTCTCCATTCCCTTACTCATGGTCCTGGTAATTTTCTTAATACCATTTTCCTGTAAAAAGTCTTGAAGAAGCTCGTCGGTTACCATTTCAGTAGTTACTAATCCGGTTTCAGTTTGGTAGGTAATTACATACACCTGAGCCGGGGATACCCAGTATGATTCAGTTACCTGATACAAATCACTACGAACATGCTCGTCGCTCAAACTCTGGGCGCGGTTATAATAATTACCATGCTCTAAATTTGGCATGAATCTGGTTCTGTGATATTCGTTGCCATTACTATCGTATCCGGTATATGTGCCGGCTGGAATACCGTAATAATCCTCATAAGCTTTTATAGAAGCATAATCATTATATCCTTTCCAAGGTATTACCTTATTCTGATATAACATCCCTACACTCGCCGATTTGGATAAACTTACATAGCTTCCATTATCACCATTGTTATAAGTGCCATTGAAATTATCAGCACCTCCTATAAGCTTTTGCTTGTCTTTTGCCGTAAGAAGATGCCCCCACCTTACTATAATATCATTGGCAGTATAATAATGAACACGACCAATATAATCCCCATATTGAGGATACTTGCTATCTAATGTCTTAGAATAAAACGTATTCAACGGAGACCACCTCTCCGGCTTATAATAGTCGTATCCTACATGATAATTTCTAAAGCAACGACCGGTAAGAAGATAGTCAATGAAATTCTCGGTGTCTATCTCATCCATGTAAAAACGCCCCCTGTCTGCTTCAAGCGTATGAGAACCCCATATAACCTCAGCAGTCTTCCATTTTGTATTCATGAAGTTCTCTATCTCAGGAGGGGTCATAGATGCTTTCACCTCTTGTATCTGCTGAGCATAAGCCTGCTTTTCTTCTTCGCTGGCAAAATTATTATAATCCGGATCCAATCCTCTATTTAATAACTCTTGCCTAACCCTTCTGTCCAATTCCTCTCTAATGTAATTATAAAGAAGATTCTCCTTCGTGGAAGAATACTGATTCACTTCAGATTCATCCAGTCCAACTACATTATATTTGTCAGAAAGGTTGCCCAACCATCCTACAAAAGCGTTTACGATCGTACCTATTATATCATAATGACGTAAGAATGATGGAATATTTACATTGTCCCTTATAGACTGAACATCCTTAAGATAAGGAATTACATCTTTCAGCTCCATAAATGACAGCTTCCCTTCCATCATCCTGTAAAAATCTTTGAACTTTTGGTTCTCATCAAGCTGCTTCAAACCAATCAATTCAAGAGAATCCATAGTGGCTTTAAACCACTCCTTGGTTTTTCTCTTGGTAGGTATAGCCTGCACCGGCAAACCTGAAAATACTCCTCTGGCCGGAAAAGCCTGATCTCTATTGAAATATTCCATCCTATTATCCTATTTTTCACAAAGATAAGGAATTTGTTCTCGTCACCTCATTTTATACGGGTTATGTCTTCTTACCGTAAATCCTTTGACCTGTTCCATCTTTTTACGTTCTCTCTTCTTTTGATTCTCCTTCTGAGTCGTACTTTCAGGCATGTAACCCATATCATCATAATACTTAGCCAGAAGAAGAGCGTGGCCGAAGGCTATGATACGGTCGGTGTTGGTCCCGGGGCCGAAGGCTATGATCTCATCAAGAAGTTCTATATCAGGGATACGGTAAATACCTTTCTGTGTTATTTCATTACCATCATCATCATACCCAACTACAACATCCTCCCAGCAATATTGAATAACGGTATTGAAAAGCATGCGCTGATTGGGAACCGTAGGAGCCAAACCGAGCTTGTTGTTCTGACGGGCGCCAGCACGGATAATCTTACCGGCAAGACGTTCGCCATCTTCCAGCAACATAAGCTGCTTATTTCGTCTCGTAAGATAAAATTCATACATTCGGTCGGCATTCTCCATAAGACACTTGGCCCCATACGCTTCTTGAAGTATTTCACAATTCCTACAAAAATCATCAGAAGATGGAGGACGTGATGCGTATGATGCTACTATGCAATAAGCAAATGGATCGTTGATTTTTACATATCTTTTAAGTACATAAAACGAACCAACAGAATCAGTATCAGCCTTGTCAGATTTATATGGGTCGAGCGATGAGACATAAGTGTAATCAAAAACACCTCCTTCTTCTGGTGGATCCTCATATATAACAACAGGAGAATCTATGTTACCACCTTGAAACGGATAATCAGCAAGCTGCTTATCACTAAAATTACACCCCATTTTCATGCCGTCTATCTGATAAATATCTACTGTTTTACCAGGCCTACCTTCTTCAAGAAGACGGCTTTTGTGCTTCAACGCATCTTCTACAGGGAACCTATTTACGTTCGTATTAAGGAAACAATCATCTATAGACAAAGGGAATGCCATTCGTTCCTGGACGTATAAAGCTCTATCCTTTTTGACAAGTTCGTCAAGACGTGATTTTATTATTCCAGTATTTTTATCAAAGTCTGAAACTTTTATTTTTATCTTCTTAAGACCGGGAGCACTCTCTACTCCAAGATACTTATCAAGAGTAGTTTCTGTCTTTTCATACGCATGAGACATCTGGGCAGGAACAAAGCATCCGGATTTACATATACGCCATGTTGGTTTAATAACTCTCTTATTCAGAATATCATAATTCATTATAATGAATCCATATTCGTCCGGAGAGTTCATGATTTTCTGGGCATCTTGAGACTTTTCTACATTACCTCCGGTATTATGAGTTATAATACCATTTGCTATATAAGTGTGAGTATCTGATGCAGTGAGATTGTAAACAGGCTTAATTCCTATATACTCTATCTTATCTATCCTTTCTATTATCACTCCATCTAAATATTTTGACCTAAAAGAACCAAATGTGCTAAAATTAGAACTAAATTCCCTTATAGAATCAAGTTTTTCTCTTCTATATCCTATATCTGTTCCAATTATATTACAATATTTAAACATGGATAATTTATCCAATATATTACATACATATGAATCAAGAATAATAGATCTATCTGCTGGATTTTTAGATGGGCTATAAGAAATAGTACTATGTATTCCAAATTTAAAAAGAACATCCTTTATTTCTTCAAGAAGATGTTTATTACAAGATCCTACACTTATACGATGATGTCTTTTATCATTATTAGAACAAAAAGTAGCATCAGCATCAAAATACCCCCTAATCATCATAATAACATCCTCCCTTCTATATAAATGTATATTTAAAGGAAGTGTTTTGTTTTTTTTAGTCTGACCATATATACCAAGTTCCCTTAACTCATGGCATATACCTTTTATTCTTATTTCCCTATAGTCTTTTCCGTTCTTAGTCTTATACTGTTTCTCTATACAACACTCATATTTAGATCGTATATAATCATACACCTCATTATCACTGGTAGACACGACAGGAGTCTTATCAAAACCATAGCTCCCATCCCCTATTAGAATACCAACAAGATATGGATCAAACATTTTTTTATCTCCCCATATATCCACACCATCCGATACACATATTTTACGACCAACTCTAAGAGAGTCAGCTCTTCTGAAGTCAGCCCCAAAATACCTAAATTCACCACTTCTTTTCTTTATAACAGTCAATATGGGATGATCCCCACTGCATTCAAGCACCCTTCCTCTTTTCGTTGTTATTCTGTAACACTCTTTCTCGGCAGGAGGTTTCATCCATGTTATGTCTTGACTTACAGCTTTTGATGATACATTATCGAATCCTACTATTCCATCCTCTTGCTTCAAATCCTCTATTCGGCATGGCTCACCATTTGATTTATATACTATGGTTCCAGCACAACAACATCCAGCCATAAGACAAACGCCCCTCATTCTACCATGCATCATATGAGCCGGTCTACCGGCAAGCCATGCCCCAAGCACCGGGAATTTACCCACCTCATCATATATAGACGTATATGGAGTTCCGCCTGCGGTCTTCAATGAGCCTCGCGTCTTTCCATCATCAACGTTGGTGATTCTTATTCTGGCATGAACATCACGTTGGTTATTGATGCTTCTTGTACCTAAAATAACTTCTTTAGTCCAGTCGTTACCGGTCCTGTTTATAGTAAGATAAGGAGGAAGATTATCAAGCCCAAACTCAAGATACTCTCCCATATTGGCAAGGTCTTCTTTACTTGCTCCAATAACATTATGCGTCAAATTGTACGTCATTGTAGCATTACGAGCCAGAAGAGAGCTCATTATGGCCGTATTATGAGTAACGATGTAATTGGTGGTCAAAAATAAATGAGAATCATTATCAACGGTTATACAAGTGGCATGCTCCTTTCCGTATATCGATATGGATCTTATTTTTAATTCCTTACGATTCCTTGATAGTATAAGTTTGTTCCCCTCCAATTTAGCATACCAACCTGAAGCCCAAAACATACGTTGTACAAAATTTATGACATCCATATCAATATGAGACAACGTAAGCTCTTCTTCTCCAGTTACTACATTTCTGAAAGAACGAATGAAGTTTTCTATAAAATCTTTCTTTTGATCTATGGACGATCTTAGAAATTTCTTACAAATGTATTTATCAAAAAACATATCCCCACCATAGCCACCGAGATAAGCCGCCAGCATTGAGGCGTAGGCCGACGGCGGAACCGGCAGCTTTGCCGTAGGGTAGTTCAGGGCTTCACCTACTGGAATAGACATACTCTTATAATCCAATCCGGCTATGGCTCTAAGACTCCTAACATGCCATTTTCCTCCATGATTGACACGCCATTGATGATTACCGCAGCAAATAACATTACGACCGTCTTCGAATACGACTCTGTAGGTAGTTACTTTTCCTTGAGGATAGACACCTACGACTTCTACCAAATTACCTTTATCGTCATATATCTTATCCCCTACAACGATATTCCCTATCATCTTTTCCCGGTCCTCAAGATAAAGTATCTCAGAGTCAAGAAGGGCTTTCCCAAAACGACGGCACCCGAACATGAATATTCCTTTATTCTCTTCTTCCGCCTGCTTTAGAAATTCGGCAAACATCCATTCATTATCACGAAGCTGAGAATTTCCAGGAATACGATCATCTCCTACGTCAATCATCATCTTCCAGAAATTGATATGCCAATATAGCCAAGGATGGATAAATACACCATTTATGGTAACACCGTTAAGGAGTTTCATAGCCTCATTCTCCCAGAATTGCTTGACATCATCGTCTTGCTCTTCATAAGAATAAAGGTCATTCCATAACGGAATATCGTTACCCATATTTATATAAAGTTCTTTACTATCAAAATTCATAACAAAACTACTTATCAAACTTGTTCTTAGCTTCATTCTTAACAAAAGACTGAATACCTGATACTGTTTGTCCTCCTTTTAGGCTTTTCTTGTTTTTGGCAGCCTCAAGCTGATTATAGACATCCATTATCCCACACATCTTAATATAAGATTCAGTCCATTGCATTAAGCTATCAGACAAGCTTTTTTGAAACCTAAATTCTTTCTCCCTCTTATCGGAATCTTCTATTTTATCCCAAGGGTTTTCAGATAGATAACGTTCTGCCTTATCTATCTGATCCCTTAGCACAAGAAGTTTCCGATCTACGTAAGAGACATCATCATTAGTCGGCTTTCTTACCTTCATTATTCACTATTTTTAAAAAATACTCATACTGAGACTTAAGCATATTAAACCTATCTTCAAGAGAAGATGGATCAACACGATACTTACACATGTTTTTTATTCCTTCCTCAACAAATTCATCCTTGAACGCAACAGAATCAGTATTATTATCAACGTACATAATAAAATCCGATTCTCCGTCGTTTACTATCCTGTCAAGAACCTTCTTGCTGTCATCATCTATGTTAAGATCATGACCGGCATTAATAGATAACCTGTAAACTGCCTTTATAGAAGAAGATACTTTCAGCATCTCTTGTTGATACAAGTTGGTCATAAACGACTTTTCCTCCAAATCAATAAAGTCTTCTAACTCTATGTTGTTTTCCTCATCCTTCTTCCTAATAATATCCTTAGTTATCTCTTCCATCTCCTCTCCCACCTTATCTTGCGCAGACAGTAGATGGTTGTAATAAGAAATAAGATGCTTTATATCTGAATCAAAATCAATCTTCTTCATTGTCAAGAACCTTTTTATCATGAATAATAACGTCCATCAACTCCATTGATAAATTATAATCAGCCACTTCAAAAAGCTCGCTGTCTGTCAACGTCCTTAAAAAAGAAACAGACAATCCTCTTTTCTTTGCAAAAGATCTAAGTACGGCATAGAGAATGTCCCCGGCAGAATAATCAGGGAGATCGTCACAAGATGCCTGCAACATAGAAAATAAGGACTTCCTTTTATCCTCGCATTGTAAATGCCTTGCTTTACCACATCCGCCCATAACTTAACTTTTTTTTGAATTATAGTACCTTCAAAATTAAACGGAATTTTTCCTCTTTTTTTTTTAGACCCATCTTTTTTGATAGTGAACAGTCATGTGCTTTACGAATCTTCCTATTCCAAATCCTGCTGTATGTATCTCTATATTGAACTTAAAGTGACGGGAGTCTATGATATTCAAATTAGATGACGTACAACCACAAGATGTCTCTGATGCTGTTATCTTCATATCATGCTTCGACTCAAGAACAAATGAAAACCTTATACTGTTCCCTTTTTCTACCGGTTCGAAAATGATTTCAAATGATTTACCGTCTTTAGAGAGGTCGATATTGTATTGCTTGTCATCTGTAGAAATAACATTAAATTCATCAGAATCCATTGTAATAAGTTCTAACCTGTTCCATCTTGACTTCTCATCATAAAAATCAATAGAATACTGACGATCCATCCACGAAGGACGGGGAAGCCCCTCCCCAAGCGCACACTCCTCTGTCTTGCTCCAGGCCTTCTGCTTGATGAAGCACGTACATACCGAACAACGATTTTTTTACCTATTTTCTTGCTTACGTATAAAGAAAGAGGAAGCATAGAGTTAGGGACGTTCTTGGTATTGAATTTACATCCCTCACACTTTTCAAGACGTTCCTTGTACCAATCGGGATAATCTTCTTTTTTTCTTGGAAGTTTTTTTAATATCGTATCCATAAAAGAATCGTATATAACTTCCGCTTGCAAAATTTTTTTCATAACTTATCTGTTAAATTCCTGTTCTTGAATATTTTGTATTTCACTAAAACTATGACCCTTACGAGATTTAAAGATAGATAATTTGTTGTGTTTTATCAACATATCCCCACCTTTTATCTCACCTGAGTTATAAGCATCCTTTATCATCCTTATCTTAATATCAAGGCACTGAAGTTCTTTTTCCTGATACTTAGATAATTTTTCTACCTTGGATTTAAGACGCTCAAGATTGTGTTTGCGCCTCTCCATCTCATGAAGATTACAAACCATATCACCCACATACGGGAACGATACAGACACGTTATCTGTGTACGTACATAAGTTATTGGCATAAGAAATACTGGCTCTGAAAACGTCACGTATTTGGTTTCGGTCGTAAACGCCCCCGGTCTTATCCATCACATCATCTATAATATGTGACTCAAATGATATAGGGAAATCATTCTTCGGCATCGGATTCAAAAGTTTTCTTTCTATAAAATAAAGAAACCAACGCACATTGATCTCTTGAACCCTCCAATACAAAAAGACGGCGCATGTTCTCTATATCCGGGCACAAACACCTTGTCCTGTAATTCCCTTCACGGTCAATCAAAATACCACGCTTCTTCATCTCCGTATCCAAAACCGATACATATTGAAGATCGGTACTGAAACAATGAGAAAACTTCTTCTTCGTCTCATACGAATATCCAAACACAAAATAATAGGCAAGAAGATTTAAGTGCCTCGCATCTATGACATTCTTCTCATTGCCGGAAGCCATTAGGTATCCGTTATAAAACAGAAGTATCTTCTTAGCCATATCTACCGTATTGGAATAAGGTACTAAAAGCCTATAAGCCCTATTACTAACATCTTTATTATCACTTTCTTTCATGAGATTATCGTTTTGATACAAAGATAAGGATTAAGGATTTATAAATTTAAAATTAACGTATTTTATGACAATAGATTCAGGGTTTGTCCCGATATTTGCACTGTGACATTAAAAAAATAAGTTCTTGTTGTTTGATTCTTGAATTTTTTTTCTATATTTGTAGCACGTTACGGATGTAGAAATAAGATAAAATAAAAAACAAGAATATAAAATATTAAGTGTCTTGTTTTTTGTTGATTCTTGTTCTTCATCATCTGTAACGGGGTTTTGGAGGTTATCCGCAAAAAGACACAAATCGGATGGATATCCCCAAAAATCCATCCGATTTTTTTTTGTTACAGATTATGAAGATACAATTAGGTAGAAATATTAACATAAGTCTTAGACTTTTGGAACAGTGGTCAGATGATTCGCTGTTCATGGAATTGTATGCTTTATACTGTATGATAAAAATCTCCCGCCGGGATTCGAGAATAAGATTCAAAAACAAGAAAGATCTTCTTCATAAACTTGGAATCGGGTATTCGAAGTTCAAGAACATGACAGGACATCCGATGTTTGACGAACTGTTCCGTATGACGAATAGTACGTTCGTTGCAAGAAGATATCGTGTTAATGGCGTACAACTTACTCTTGGGTGCGGGAAAGTGAATATTCCAAAGAATAGGATTTTAATTAAGATAAAGAAAAATGAAATAACAAACCATGAAAAAGTCCTTGACAGGATAAGAGAGGCGATGTTTGTTAATTTAGTCAGAAACAATGAGTCTGTACTGAACAGTGGAGAGACAAACTCTCAGGCGGAATTCGTAGAAGGAAGCCACTCGTATTATGGATTAATTGATTCGACGATAAGTAATAAAACAATTGCCTTGTACTTGAATGTAGGACTAACAAAAGCGAAAGAGATTGTCGGTATGGCGATACAAGACAAGCTCGTAAAAAGGTTCGAAAACATACAATTTATAACATACGTAGATAATCCTCGTGCTTACATTGAAGCAAACGAACATAACTACCCAATAGGTAAGCTGATTCCGGTATATAGGCACGGAGCTGTTTTCTGGCAAATAGCAAATACCTGGACCTTGTATAAAAAAGGAGCAACAAACAGATGGTATTTTGGAGAGAAGGATATAGAGAAAGGAGAAAAAGAAAAAGTGAGTAAGAAAGACGATTTCAATTTCTTCTTAAAAGACAATACTCATATCCTACGTTTCCTAAACGCAGAGGAAGTTGTTTCCGAAGATGGCGAAATCCTTGGCATAGATCGTAAAAAGACAAAAGAAGAAGAAGCAAGGTCATTGGCTTCTGTTATGGCTAAAGAAGCGCACAAAGACTTCTGGGACGGATATGAGCGAAGTACACAAAACCAGATTATAAGAAAGTACTATCGCGCTATCATAGCAGAAGATAAGAAGCGAAGAATGGACATGTTCTTAAACCGTCTTAAACAATCATACGACAAGGTTAGTGGATGGAGCAAGGAGAAAGTAGCCACAGTAAAGGCAGGCATGGCTGATGCGGAAGCCTGCTGTGCTGAGGTGGGGACGTCCGTTGCCGGGGTCTGCGGTAGGGTAAGTAGGAGAATGAAATCCTATAACAATACCGATACTGACAAAAAGGCAGGTTTTAATGAGGTACGGGATATGTATGCCGAGTTCGCCGGCGAGATGGCTAAAGCGGTGGGATCGGTAAGCGAAGACATCTATACATATGTTAAGGCAGAACAGTTTAAGGAAAAGATAGGGAATATGGATATATCGATCCAATCATTACCTAATATTAGTATAACAGTAGATAATGATAAAGAATTAGATGGTGAATCCATATTCAAGGATATACCATTTGAAGAACTATCATTCTATAATGATACCTATCTTTATCCTTCATCTCAGTACTCATCATTATAATGTTTGGTACTTGAGAGAGGGTCTGTTCTTAGTAGTCGCCAACAGAGCCGAAAAACGATAATCTCGTAGAACATCAACGGAAACACCCGTTAGCCACTACTATGCCATTACTGCACCCATACTAAACCACATTACTGTCTGTCACAAAGAAACTTATCCAACTTATTATTTCTTTTTAATCCTAATTAATTCATTTTATATTTTATGTTTTATTTTATTTTCATACTTTTGTTTTGTAGAACAAAATCAGAAAAAAGATGGCTATAAGTTACGACAAAAAAATCATGGAGTGCGTTCTTCGTTCAGTTATGTCCGAAGGTAATGTCGCCCAGGGAAAGGCTATTAAGTCTATTTGTAAGTCACCAAAACCGCTGTTTATAACCGGTAAAGGAGGAAGTGGAAAAACAACGTTCCTTAAGCGTATTATACCGGCATTAAAAAATGCGGTTGTTGTAGCTCCTACAGGTGTTGCTGCTGTTAATGCAGGTGGTCAAACCATTCATTCATTTTTTAGAATAGGAATGCAGCCGTATATACCTGAAATACGAAAAGGTGCGTTTATGGATAACTGCGAATATAAATTCAACGGAGGTTCGGAGAAGATTTTACAGAATATAAAGTATCTTATCATAGACGAGATTTCTATGGTTCGACCTGATCTTCTTGACAACGTAGCTGATATACTTCGTCATGCAAGAGGAGACAAGGACCCGTTTGGCGGAGTGAAACTTATTATGGTAGGCGACCTGTTTCAGCTTCCTCCTGTGATTAAAGAGGATTTTTTTAGAGAAATATACGATACATCTTATTTTTTTTAGTTCGAAGTCTCTTATGGCTTCTGGTATGGAAATGGTGTCTTTTGAAAATATATCGCCAGAAAGATGAGAAGTTTATTAGTGTCCTTAATAAGGTGCGTGAAGGGCAGATGGATGATGATGTATTTGATACAATAAACAGCAGATGTATTCAGTCTGATAATAATCAAGGATATGTTGAGATTGTAACTACCAACTCAAAAGCTACGGCTATTAACGAAATGAGAATATCATCGTTACCAGGCTCTTTAAGAAAATTAGAAGCTGTTATAAACGGTGATTATCCTAAAGATGCTCCGGTTGAAAAAACTCTTTTCTTGAAAGAAGGATCAAGAGTTATGATAACAAGAAACGGAGGAGAGTACTTCAATGGCTCTCTTGGTACTGTATTATCTATAAAAAAGGGGGAGATTGAAGTAGTCCTTGATAAACCGAAAGATGATGAGCATACTAAGGTTGTTATAACACCATGTTCATTTGAGAAAGTAAAATACGTAAGAAACGGATATAAGATAGAATCTGAAGTAGTAGGAGCTATTATTCAGTATCCTATAAAAATAGGTTATTCTATCACGATCCATAAAGCCCAAGGTCTGACATTGGATGCGGCTATGATGGACGTATCTAATTCTTTTGAAACAGGACAGCTATATACGGCTCTTTCAAGAGTAAAGTCTCTTGATGGATTATATCTTCGTCAACCTATTCCTAAGACGGTAAAAACCAGCGATCAGGTGGTGATAAACTTCTATAAAAGGACTCTTGGTAATGGAGGTATTGTGAAACCGGTTCCAATGGAAGAGCTTGAAAAGTCAATGATTAATTTGTCAACCGGATCTGAAATAGATTTTGCAGAGTTTAATTTATAAAAAATATAGTTATGAAATTTGGAGAAGCTTTAGAAGAAGTAAAAAAGGTGCGTTGATTGCACGTGCCGGATGGAATGGTAAAGGTATGTTTGTATTCCAGCGCCCGGAAGATTGGTTGTCTACTGATATGATAGTTAATAAAGTAAAGTCATTGCCGGATTCGTTTAAAAAATACGTAAACGATTATTATGACGTAACTGAAACCAACATGATTAAATTTTGCGCTTATCTGTGCATGAAAGATGCTAACGATAATATCGTAAACGGATGGTTAGCTTCGCAATCAGATATGTTGGCTGATGACTGGATGGTTGTTGGTTAAGATAACTTAGTTTATCACCGCTTTATTTTTTTTATAAATCAATCAATTATTCGATTTTAAAAATTACAGTTATGAAAACAAAAGAAGAAAAACAAAAGAAGTTTGTGACAGAATTTGAGATAAATGGAGAAAAGTATGGAGGATATATTTATGCTACAACTTTTTCCGAAGCTGAAGATTTTGTTAGACAAAGAAAAGCGACAGAAAAAGTTGTAGGTGGTCCGTGTTTAGAACAAGAAGAAATTAATCGTCTTTATAACCATTCCTCTTAGAATTTTTAATGATTCTTGTTTGTTGGCATAACCTTGAGATGGTGATACTATAGTATATAAGTACCTAATAAGAATATGGCAAGAGTAGATAAAATATTTCAAGACAATTTGGCTCTTATAATGAGCCAGACGTGGGAAGAAGTGAAGCGTCCGGTCTACGGTGACGGGACAGGCGTAAAGGTGAAGCGTATCCTACAAGTATGTAACCAGTACGATCTTCGTCGGGAATTTCCTCTTGGTTCACTTAGACCTACTAATCTTAAAAATTCCATAAAAGAAATATTGTGGATTTGGCAAAAAAGATCGGTAGACATCAAAGAACTTGGTCTCCATATCTGGGATCAGTGGGCTGATGATAATGGAAAGATAGAAGGATGTTATGGAGATATGGTGAACAGACATGTTTATATGGGAACAGGAAAAGCTCCAGATGGTATGACAGATATCCATGATGGTCTTTACGGTTTTCTTAACCAAACAGACTTAATTCTTTGGTCACTCAAGAATGATCGTTCGTCAAGAAGAATAGTAGCATCCATGTTCGATCCTGAAACCAATGGACTAAAACCTCTTCAAGAATGTGCGTTTCAGATCAATTTATCTGTTAAAGGAGATGAGTTGTATATGACGCTTTATCAGCGCAGCCAGGATATGATTACAGCTTCTTACTGGAATGTAGCTCAATATGCGGCGTTGATGATGATGTTCGCTCACGACGCCGGGTTAAGGCCCGCAGTTTTCACTCATTTTATACAAGATATGCATGTGTATGACCGTCACGAAGAACAGGCAAACGAGCTCCTCCGTCGCTCTCTCTTCGGCCCGGTTCCGCAGGTTACTATCTCGTCCCGTATGGAAGGGAAAGGGTTTTATGATTTTGTAGCTGATGATTTTGAGGTATGGAATTATGAACCGAAGGAGCAAATAAAATTTGAGATTGCGAAATGAAAATAAGCATAGATAGAAGAGCCAAAATGATTCCTATTATGGAAATCAGTGCCGGAGATGAAGTTAATATCGGAGGCTTTGATTATGTTGTTGAAAACATAATTCCATGTAGGAAAGGATCTTATTCAGATGCGTATGGAATTAGGTTGGTCATGTCTTCTTACAAGCATGGCCAACTTGTAAGAAAAGTAGATAGTGTTTTTTCTATCGATTCTATTTTGGTATTTCTACCTAAAGGAGACTCTGTTGTAGTAGAGTGCTCTTATAGAGAACTGGAAGAATGTTTCCCTAAAATATAATTACAATGACAGGAGCAGAAAAATGTAACCGATGCGAGCAGTTTGGACCGAACGGTCTCACTGACTATCCATGCAAAAGGATTCCATCAAGGAACTGTCCTTGGTTTATTAAAATATCGGATAAGAAATATAAGAAGATTCTTGCCGATAGGGTGAAAAGAATTAAGGAGAATGAGAAACTTAAGCAGGAAATGATGAAAGATCAGGATCTTGTTGAAGAAGTAAAACAAAATACGAAAAGATTAATGCAATGAAAAATATAAAATCAGAAGAAGTGGAAGTCGTTATTCCTAAAGAAGTAGAAGCTATTAACATATGTGGAGATATCAATGGTTTTATAAAACATATTATATATGTCAGCTTGGATAAGGTAAGTAGTGATAGGGCGTTTGTCAATAACGATATTCTGTATATGGTTACATACGCCTCTATAAAAGGTAAAAATATACCCGTTGGTGTATTAGCAAAACAAAAGGATGCTAATACAGAAGATATCGCTATGCCGTTTGAGGATATTGGAAGGGATGTAAATGTTGTGTATCCTATTGAAATAGGAAAGAAGTTTAAAGGGTTTTACATTCTTAGTAATGGTGCTGTGGCTATCGATTACGAACTTACAGACAATGGAGGCTTTGAAAATGACGATAGCATTGGTAAAATCGACATGAATTTAAATTAGCGTGTTATGGTACTATATATAGCAGCAGATCCAGGAAAAGATGGAGCTATAGCCTGCATCGATCAAGACAGCAAACTAATATCAAGAATCTCCACTCCAAGAATATCAGCTTCAGGGCCGGTAGACTTGACTAAAGAATATGTTTTTTGCCGGGATACGATCGTAGAAAACAATCCTGATAGGGTAGTGTTTGTCATAGAGGACGTCCACGCACTGTACGGGGTCAGCACGTCCTCTACAGCCTCCCTCATGGAGAACAAAGGCCAACTGCATGGGCTGTTCCTCTCCCTCTGTATGGCATTTACGGACATAAGTTGCTCCGTTAATTTCATAGCCCCTAAAACATGGCAGAAATTGGTTTGGACGCATTCTGATAAGGTCATGGAGGCCAGTAAGGTAAATACTAAGAAAACGTCATTGGCTTGCGCTAAAAGGCTGTGGCCAAACGATGCGTTCGTTAAAAACGAAAGATGTAAGACAGCCCATGACGGTATAGTTGATGCGATGCTTATAGCAGAAGCAGCAAGAAGAACCATTTAATCTATTTTAAATCATTTTAAATCCAATTAATTCGTAATTAGATTTTAAAATAATACATTTGCAGTGTTAGATAATCATAATCGTAGGTTTTAAAAAATGAAAGTAAGAGCTCCTGGCATACTAATGAATGAGAAACTTTCAAACATTTCAAAGATGTTTGATAAGGTTCTAAAGGATTGTGTCACATCGAATATAAAAATTACTTTATATTTTGATCATATCCGGATACAAGCCATGAACGAACGTATAACATATACGGATGATATTTTCGATGTGAATACTGATATTTCTTGTGACCATAAGTTTTCTTTTTTAGTAGATGCAGGGACTCTTATTTCGTTTTTTAAAAATCATAACCAGGATATAGAGATAGAGATTAAAAACGATTACAGTATCGTTTTTAAATACGATAGAGGATCTTTTTCTTCTACTTGGATTGAGGATAAGGCTTTCCCTGATTTCTTTTATCCTGTAGGTGACGGTATTCGTGTTATGAGCTCGTCTTTCATTCAGTCTATGAAAAGATCTTTTGCGTTTGTTGGATCGGATGAATTTAGACCGGCTATAGGCTCGATTCTTCTTAATGTGAAGAAGGAATATATTGACATTGTTTCTACTGATATGTTCCATCTTTTTATAAACAGGAAAGAGTATGCTAATGCAGTAGAAGAAAGGTCGATTATGTTAAGTGAGGTCGCGGCTTCCATCTTATACCGCTTTCTGTCTGATAAGGATACGGAGATCAGTATTTCTACAGATGGCGTTAGGACGTTCTTATGCTTTGATAATGTGATTATATCGGATATGAACGTAGAACAACAGTATCCTAACTACGAATACGTATGTAACAAATTCGAAAAATCTTCGAGTGTTAAGTTCGACAGAGATTTGCTTATATCGGTTCTTAATTCCATGACTTTAGTGGATAATGTTGTCAATGTTAAGGTAGATAAAGAAAACGGCATAACGGTAATGTCTGAGGATTTTGGAAATAGAAAAAAGATAATGGAATCAATGCCTTTTAATGCGCTTGAGGGCCCGTGTTTTAATTTTTCTATCGGTAAGGAAAATATACTGTCTTCCGTAAAATCACTTATAAAAGGAGATGTTGTTATGGATTGGTCTGATCAATATAAGATGATAAAGATGTTCAATCCTAAATACGAATCAACATACGTCTTAAATCAAACATTGTATAATCTATAAAAAAAATAATAATATGGCTTTTAGAGAAAACAGAAGTTTTGGTACAACTTATTATTTGTATATTAATTCAGATGGTAACTTGTATGAAAAAAGTAACGAACCAAAAGAAGGTTTTGTTCAGCACATAAATCCTAATAGCGGTCAGCCGGCGGGATATTGGAAAGAGTATTATAATGGAGTAGTTGGATACATTAACTACATCGGGTTAAAGTCAAGCTCTTTCTCTAATGGAAATACTGTTACTAATTTCCTTATCGTATTAAAAGATTACGAGCTTAATGAAAACTATTGTATTTCCATACCTCTCGTTAATCAAAAAGGAAATATCAAGGGCTTTGTTAAGAGCTTCGTAAAATACTACGAAAACATCGATTTCAGTCGTGAAATTTATTTCAATGTCTTTAAGAAGAAGAAAGATGACGAGTTTGGATCTTCGGAGCTTATTATCGCATATGCCGGAGTAGACGGAGAAAAAGATCAGCTTGTTGAACGTTTTTATAAAAAAGGCGTAAATGGTTGGCCTGACCCTGTTGAAGTTACAGGATTTGATGGCAAGAAAAGCCTCGATTATTCAGCTCAAAACAACTTTACTTATCAGAAGATTACTGAATATTCAAACAGGTTCAATGCTTCTATTAAAGACATCAGAGCCGGTATAATGGCTAAATTAGGTTTAGGAGGAAATACTCAGCAAGAGCCTACAGCTCCTCAGACTTATACCCAGCAGCCGGCCGAGCCTCAACAGGTTCAACAACCTCAGTCTGTTCCGAGTGCTATTCCGTATCAAAATTACCAACAGCCTGCTCAACAGCCAGCACAGTATCAGGCACCGGCTCAGCCTGCTGCACCTGCCCAGGCGCCTACTACAAGGAGCACCAAGCCTCAGCATCAGACGCAGCCACAGCCGCAAGCACAGATGCCGAACTTTCCTCCTATGGAAGAAGAAGACCTTCCATTTTAATATAAACATCAGCCCAGGAGAATAACATCTCTTGGGCTTTTAAAGATTGTGTAGAATGATAGTAGAAATAGTTACAAGATTTCCCCTTATTAAACTTCGTAGGAAAGTGACAGAAGAAAGGATTATGGCGAAGCATGGGGATAAATTATGTATGATCTACTCAGAAACCAGAGAAAAATATAAGCAAGGAGATGAGTGGGTCGATGATCCTAATGATGCAGACATAAGTACTTTTCGTGAGTGCTATGAATCAACGAAGGATATAAAAAAAGAAGGTATTGTTTATTGTACTATAAAAATATAATTATGGACAAGTTGGAAGATATTGAAAGACTTCTTTCTGAAAAAGAAGATAGCAAGAAGGATACTGTTTCTGAAAAGAACAACAAACATAAAAAAGAAGATAAGGTTGTTAATAAAATACCTGAATCTTATTTGACTCCAGGTTATCAGAAGACTGTGCAGGTAGGTATTAAGAAACTTTATCCTGATGTAGTGGTACCTGAATACAAACATGATGGAGATGCATGTTGTGATATTCGTGCATATAGAGTGGTGAAGATGGTGAATGACATGGGAGTGGAAATAGATGTTCCTTCCGATTTTGAATCAATTACCTTATATCAAGGTTATTCTGTTAGAATCGGAACCGGCTTCAAGTTGAATATCCCAGAAGGATGGTGTGCGAATGTAGAAGGAAGATCAGGATTCTCTTTTGACGAGGGAGTGGTAGTTACTAACGCACCCGGTAAATGCGAATTTACCTACAAAGGAGAGTATATGGTTAATCTTACTAAAATCAATAAAAAACCGACCGTAATCCATAAAGACGATCGAATAGCTCAGATGGAAATCGTTCCACAATACAAAATGGTATTGGAAGAGGTGACAGATATTGAGGTAGAAGACGGAAATGAACGTGGAGAAAAAGGTCTTGGTAGTTCTGGAGTTAAGTAATGTTTAAATATTTTGAAAATGAGCATGTTAGGTTTTACATTCATCACAGACAGCAAGCTGTCAATGTACAGGGAGAAAGCTATTAAATCCGAAAATCTTGCAAAAGAAATTGAGGAAATGCAGGATAAGGCTGATTTTTACAAGGAAAGGCTTTCCGAACTCAAGTCAGATATCGCTTCAAAGGATAAAGAGATTTTATCTGTTGGCAAAGATCTTTCTGAGTCTAAGGAAAAGATTGACGCCTTGAAGGAAAATCAGAAAAAGCTGATAAAAAGCGTCAAGAAGAAAACGGAAGAACTTGATGCGGCCAAGGCTGATCTTGACAAAGCTAAGTCTGATCTTGATGAGGCTAATTACAAAATCAGTAACTTAGAAGAAAAGAAAAACAGTATATCATATGAATTAAAAAAGAAATCAAATGCATTGATTGAAGCCAGGATCAGAATCGGAGATTTGGAAAACGAGGTTTCGGTTGGGTCCAAAACAATACAAGAGTTAGAATCGAAGCTGAAATTAATGCAAGTAGAATTAAGAGGCTACCAGATAGGTATAATTGGTAAAGACAAAAACGATGTCGCTGAGCCGGAATTGGATAAAGATGAGGAGTCAGATAAGGATGTGGCAGAACCAGAGAAGTCTGATGTTGTTCCTGAGACGGATGTGATTCAGGAAGAAGCCGGTGACATTGTGGAGCCCGAAAACGAAGCTGAACGAGTAAAAGACACTAAAAAGAAGAAGAAAAAAAAGAAGTAGGTATTTTAATCCTTTTTATATTTTAATGTTTGCCATATTATGGGTTAGTACTTAACTTTGCGTTGAGAGAGTTTAGGATAATTATTGGTTAATATTTAGCTGTTATATGCAGGCGTCTGTGAAGGCTCCTGCATATTTTTAAGGTCCTGTAGCTTAGTGGTGAAAGCAAGATGCTCATAACATCGAGATCGTGGGTTCAAATCCCTCCGGGACCACTGTCCAATGGTGTAGTGGTAACACAACAGATTTTGGTTCTGTTATCGGAGGTTCGAATCCTCCTTGGATAACGATTAAGTTTTTGTGGAAATGTTAATTATCTCAGTGTTTGCGGTGTGTGAACATAGCAAACATTAAACGGCCCATTAGTTTAACGGATAAAACCTTTGAGTCCTAATCAAAAGTTGCCTGTTCGATTCAGGCATGGGCTACATGGCTTGTTGGATGAGTGGTTTAGTCAGGGATCTGCAAAATCTCGTAGGGCGGTTCGATTCCGCCACAAGCCTATAAAAAAAAGTAAGACAATGAACTACCCAGAGCAACAAATGCTTAAGATCCTTAATAGGGATCTGCTAAGTAATCCGATGTATGTTATTAACAATCTCCATATATATGATTGGGAATCTGACTTCCTGGCCATAACAAGATCATTGTACGCTTATGAAGTAGAGGTCAAAATGTCTAAACAAGATTTCTTTAACGACTTCAAAAAGGATAAAAAACATAAGGTTCTTAAAGACGGCATTATTAAGGTAGGTGGTGTCATAAGCTATCCTCCAAACTATTTCTACTACGCCTGTCCGCCTAATATGATTGACGTAAGTGAAGTCCCTTCTTATGCCGGGCTGATTTATGTCGATGTTAGTAAAAATAGGAAGAACGTCGTTAAGGTCGCACCTTTAATTCATAGACAGAAGTTTGATGTAGTGGGTAGGAAACTGGTGGATAAGTTTTACTACAATATGCTTACTTGGAAGAAAAGAGCTATTTCAAACGTGTATGCTGACCCAGCCAAGGAAAGAGAGAAGGGCGTGCGTGCCGGAGCTGAGGCTGTGAGGAAGTCGGCCTGGGATGCGTTCAGGGCGCAGTGCCCGCACATTGCTTTCCCCTATGGAAAAGAATTTCCGATGTGTGACGATCACGAACAAGATCATCCCATGAGAGACTGCATACTTCAGTGTGAAAAAGGTAGAATATTTAAAAGTAGATTAAAATGAGCACCCCACGTGAATTAAGCAGGATAGCTAATAGGATAGCCGGTAAGATGACTGATGACGGATGGGTTAGCCCCGGTAGAAAGAATCTTGTCTCTGATAAGAAGGTTATGGAATTAATAGATTTGATCTTTAATGAAATATGGAGGGAATTAGATGACGGGAAAAGAGTCCATATCAGAAAACAGATGATTTTAAAAAAGATTTTTGTCAGTAGGCAAAAAGATAAATACTACATACAATGCATAGAAAAAAGGGACGCCAAATAGACGCCCCTTTTCTTTTTCTGTAAGTGATTGTTATTTCATTACTTTCCTTACCAACTTAGAAACAGCTTGCGTGATAGTCCACCTGATGTTTGCATTAACATTGATAGTCTGAGGAGTACCGTTTGCATCCAAGTTAATTACCTCCTTGTCTATCTCCAAGAACGGATCACCTGCTGTCTGGGTAATAACCGTATTAGCTGCCTGACCACCAGCGGTCGTCACCTTAAGAGTATTTACCAGATCGTTTATATTAGTGTTCGCTGCAATACCGGAGAATACGATACTGAAAGCAAAGCCCCCTGTTGCACCAGGGTCGTCGGCAATAACAGCGCCGTTGTTGGTAGCCTTGCCTGCCGCCTGATAACTGGCAGGTATCTCCAACGTCAGAGGATGAGTCTCGTCTGGAGTTAAGGAGAACGTTAATTTAGTTGAGTTACTTGTACCGTTGATTGTTACAGTACCACCTTCTTTTCCTACTGATGCAGTAGGATCTATTTTTACAAACTCAGCTACCGCAGCTTGGTTTATGGTAGCACTTTTCTTAACACCCCCAGATTCGGCACCAAATTCTACTTGTAACGTACGCTGTACACGACCTTCGTATTTTTCACCTGATACGGTAACCGCCTGATCACCATCACCTGATCCCGGATTGAAGGTTACAAAACCTATTTTCATTTCTGCCATGATATTTATTTTTAATTGATTAAGATACCGACAAATATATGATTATTTTTATTCTCTTGTGTCATTGATTTATTTTTATTAAATACGTAGTGCTATGGTTTTTTTATCATATTTTAATCCTATTTATTTCTTTGCTGATTATTTATTATGTATGTTTGCAACATAAATATAAAATATTATAACCATGAAAGTAGATTTTTTTAACAGTAAGGATTTTTTGGGATCTAAAACTAAAGAAAGTAAGATCCGGAAGTTGTCAATCAGCAAAAGTAAGATAATGACTATCTCTGTCGATAATTTGAATTGGATGGGGGTAACGGATGCGGTTGTTATCGGCTTAGAAGAAGGGAAGGCATTTGAAGGAGTTGAAAATACGGTCTTTTATCTGGCTGCTTCTGATGTTGAGGACGAGAGATCGTTTAAGGTAAATAACCTTGGTGTAAAATACAAGAGAATTTACTTAAAAGACCTGCTCGATTATCTTGGATGGGATATAGGAGAAAATTCTTATGCTGTGTATGATATTATAAAAGAAGACAGTAATCTATTCCGTCTTCAGTTTAGGGGAATAAAAAAGAGTAGGAGTGAAAAATGATGAACAATATAGATATTAAAAACAAAAGAATACTGCTATTCGATTTTGACGGGACGTTGGTCGAAACCGCATCTGGAGGTCTTTATGCAAAAGATCTTACTGATATGAAGATTAAGCAAGATGTCGTGAATAGGGCACTTGATCTTATGGAGCAAAATGGCGTTAAGTACTTTGGTATAATAAGCAACCAATGCGATGTGGGTGTCGGGTTTGTTTCCGATGAAGATATTGATGCGAAGATAAATTATGTCCTTAGATGCGTTCATGATCTTGCAGTGAAAAGAGGCATAAGAGACGTAGTGTATGGTCATTATGAGTGTTTTTCAATTGATGAACATGATCCGATGATGAAGCCTAATCCTGGTATGGTGTATAAGGCACTTGGTGCTTGCAGGTTGATGATGGATAGCGTAACATATGAAGATATTATGAAAATGACGCTGATGGTAGGAAACGCCAGTGGTCTGCCAGAGCAGTTCTCTGATTCGGATAAGGTATGCGCTGAGAATGCCGGCGTTGACTATATGGACGTTATTCAGTTTCTTGGTAAAGATCTTGATTTAAATTATGTGTTGTCCAAAGAACATACAAGTGAAGGAATAGTTATTCTCAACAACGATCATATATATATCCTTGAAAATCCTTATGGCGTTGGTCTTAATATAAAAATCACTTTAAAAGATTTTTATAAGATTGAAACCGATGATGGAAAAACTGCAACCGTAGATGATGTGCTGAATATAAGGATTGATAAAGATCAGAATTTTAATTCATATAGTGATGTTATAAAAATAGAAACATTAAAAGACGGTAGTATCAAATATACAAGTTTGTATCATGAAAGTAAAGAAAACAGCGATAGTTTATCATAAATCGGATTTAGATGGCGTTGTATCGGCAGCCATCGCAACTATGTATGAACACGGTAAAAACAAGGATGTTGTTTATATCCCGTATTCGTATGAAGATGATGTTAAGAAAGTTACCAGCAAGGTGCGTGATTTAGATGTTGTTTATGTTCTTGACGTGTCTTTCGGAGCCGATTCTAAAACGGTTTTCAAAAAGTGGCTTGATGAAGGAAAGAGCCTGATGTGGATAGATCACCATAAGGGAATTATCGAAGATAGTAAAACATGGGGGTTCGTAGTTCCAGGGTTGAGGAGAGTCGGTACTGGTGCGTGCGCACTTGCCGCCGACCTGCTTATGGGGAAGGTGCCGGCGATCGTCCGGTGCCTGTCAGACTACGATGTGTGGAATAAAGAATCTGAATTAGGCTGGGATACGGTAGTAGCTGTCCAGTATGCCTTGAGATCAAAAATAAGACTCAATGTATTAATAGCATTGTCGTATTTGTATGACCATTTTAAAGAAGATATGAAGGACAATGAAATTGATCTTATTTTTATGATCTCGCTAAAGAAGGACGTGCTATAATTAACTACATGGCCGGCAAAAACGAACAAGAGGTAAGTGCGTGCTCGTTCGAAGCTTACGTAGACGAGGTTAAGGTCGTGGCGATGAATACTACAGAATTTAGTTCCAAAGTATTTGATTCTCTTACACCTGACTGGTTAGATGGTAGAAAAATTAAAGCCCTGATGCCATTTTGTATTATGCCAGGTGGTAAAGTCCGGTTCTCTCTTTATGAATGCGTGGAAGACGGCGTAGATTGCTGTGAGGTAAGTAAGAGATTTGGTGGTGGAGGACATGCTGGTGCTGCTGGATTCGTTATAGACGTATCAAGTGACCAGTTTAAGGACTTCCTTGAAAGTAAAAAACTTTTATCGAAATGAAGTGTGAATTATATCAGTTCTATCCGGAAGTATATCCTTTTAATCTGTGGATATACGTAGGAAAAGACGTATCTGGCATGGTAGAATGTTTCAATAACGATTTTAGTTACGTAGATAATAGCAAGGCTGTAACTGTATCCGTTCCATACGGAGGGTGTAAATTAAATCCTAATACGGGATTTTTGATATGGTTTATTAATAAGAAAATAATTGATTTGATATATGAAAAATGTTTATGTGATGGGAGAGAGGGGGTACCTATCACGAACCTCCCGCCCCCGAAACGCGTTTTCTCCCCCACACCCCCTTCGCTGGAAAACCGGAAACGCGTTTTCACCTCAAACATATAAACTTGCTGATTATCAACAGTTTATTTAAATTATTGATAATCAATGTATTATTATAACATATTGATTATAAGCCACTTAAATAAACATATATCCTACATATTAATGTACGCATATAGTACCGCTCTTGTGTGTTTTGCAACTTGCTGATAATCAGATAATAGAATCGAAATTAATACAAGTTAACAAAAAAAAGATAGCATATATATATGTAATACCGAAAAAGGTTGTATATTTGCACCGTATTCAAGCGAGAATATTGGCGTTACATAATGAAGCTATATATATACTCCCGTTGGGTGTATTGTATGGCGATACCTTTTGCCTCTTTGCGTTGTAAAGAGGTGATATATTGAGGTGATATTGTTTAACAAATAAATACATATTGATATGATTACAAAGAAAAATGTTAACAAGCTACAGAACGCTGTTATTAAAGAGAATGCCTCTAACCTGGTGGGTGCTGTAAAGTTGTATAATGCTTTATTTGCAAATGGTGCTGACCTGAAAGCAATTTGTAAGACGTTGGAAATACCAGCCGAATATGCTGTAAAGGTTGCAGCACTCGCAAAGGACAAAAAACGGCTGGTTGCCGTGTGTAGCCAAATGTTGCCTAAAGTTGACGATACATTTGTTAAATTTGCTTTATACTCTAAAGTGTATAAGGATACCAATGCAGACAAAGAGAAAGGCGTTGAGGCTAAAACGGCTGATTGGTGCGCTGATAATGTGGTTTACGGTAGCGAATATAAATCATTTGGTTTTACTACTGCCGAATCATTGGAGACCAAAAAAAGCACTAAATGGTTGATAAAAGAAAACGACGAGCATAAAGCTACTTATGTGGCTGTTAAGATCAAATCTTATTCTATTCGCACTGTGGCAAAGTGTGTAAGTGAATACCTCGCACATGAAAGCAACCAGCAGTAAAAAAAGGTTAGGCGCGTACCGTTAAACGCGCTTGTACGCCGTTGTCAGTGGGTGCACGTCCCGCGTATGCTTTAGACTGAAGCTGACAAAACAGAGAGTTATTTTACATATTGGAGATAGATATACCGGTATCGAAGCCGTTGGCAATTAAAGATACGGTATTGCTGCATGAACTGCACTAAATAAGTGTGGTTTATGTTAGGCATGTTAGTACAGTTTGGAAAACATACCGTTGTACGAGGTTTATCTCCAGATCGAAACGTGTCTTACTTGCTTACACGAAAAATAGAACAAGGCTGTAGATTAAATTACAGGGTATAAACATGTAGCCTACCATGTAGGAGCGTGATATATCAAAACGCAAGGACACAATCGCCTTTATTTGTGGCTAAGTTGTGTAGCAGACGGAAAATATAATAACAACATAGTACGGGCCTGTACACAAGAACTACGTACTAATTACGGGCTGTTGGTTGTAGCATAAAATTCGTATAGAATAGGAATGCGTGTCCGGTTCGATTCCGGAGCAACCTCTAAATTATAAACAATATAATAGCATGGAAAAGAAAGCAATGATCAACGCTTTAATTGAAGCGTTCAATAAATCTAAAAACAGTTGCGTAAAAATAACATTGCGTAACTATATCGAGACGGTGGAAACACTTAGTGAAAATGAGTATAAAGAGGCGGAAGGTTTCTATATTGAAGCACTTAACCGCTGGGGTTAATCATAATTAAAGCATAAAGAAAATGGAAAGGAAATTTAAATCTCACATGGTAGACGTTCGCGGTCTGTCCAGGAAAGAAGCTAAAGAAAAGCGGAAAAGAGCGTATCGTGAATTTATGTTGTATCGTGATCTCAAAGAAGCGTATCATGCCGATACGGGAAAGGACAAATGCAAACGCAAAGTCCATACATCACGAACATACGTGAAGGAAAACATAAACAGTATTTAAACAGGAGTAGGGTTGTTCCGAATATCGGAGCAGCCCTATTTTTGTATCCTACTCTTTCTATTTACGGGTAGGATATTCTGAGAGTGAACGGCGGATGTGAGCTATATTGGTCTAAAACGAAACTAAAATATGATAGTTTGGATATAATGCCGGTATTTTGTCTATATCATGTCGTTAAAATTGGTTTAAAACGAAACTTTAGGCGGTTTTCTGACCCAAAATAGGGTGTCGGATGCCGCCTTTTTCATCTCTATGGATTGAAAATTAGGCTTATTGTACTTTTCTTAAAAATAAGGTATGCTTGATTATCAATTAGTTAGGTTTTATGATACCCGTATTTTCGGATATACTTATTGTATTTTTTTTTATTTTATGTGGTGGTTTTTATTAGTAGCTGACTTGTATTTTCTGTCGGTTGGTATTCGTTCTATGTTGGAGTACGGACCGGATCAGTATAATATTGTAATGGTCTTTTGCTTTTCTTTGTTGGCTTTGATTATAGGCTTGAATATCTATCTTGATAGGAGAAGCAGGCGGTAGGGCGTGGGCTAAAGGCTCTCTATTCTCTCTATGGAATGATATTATCTCTAAATACCCCATACTCCATGCCAGAGTATAAGCTTGTAGCGCTCTCCGTATGCCGGTAGTGAGGCGCTAGGGCGTGGGTTCTATGCGGAAAGCCGGAGGATTAGCGGGAGTTGGAGAGGGGGAGGGGGAGGGCACTCCCTATCAACAAAATTCAACTCCCTACAACTCCCTACCAACAAAAAATCCAACAAAATTCAACTCCCTATCAACAAAATTCAACAAAATTCAACTCCCTATCAACAAAATTCAACTCCCTATCAACAAAATTCAACAAAATTCAACTCCCTATCAACAAAATTCAACTCCCTACCAACAAAATCCAACAAAATTCAACTCCCTACCAACAAAAATTCAACTCCCTATCAACAAAATCCAACAAAATTCAACTCCCTACCAACAAAATTCAACTCCCTACCAACAAAATTCAACAACAAAATTCAATAGATAAGCGTTTTAAAACAACATTATGTATGGTTTTCCCACAAAATTAAGGATTACAGTGCTTTAAAACAGCATAATGTGAGTTTATTCTACAAAATTCAATAGGTTGAGAGTTGAAAACTATATTCTATAGATTAGTGGTAATCGGAATGTTTAACAATTAAAATATGGATGGTATGAACGTATATGATTTTGCACCTGACTTAGATTTGAGTAAGGAGGTAGCAGGTTCTATTTTTGGGGTGAAAGGAATAGAAGGCAGTGATGGTATAGTATATGCTAAGGTAGTTAGCTGTGTAGACGTTAAGGATTACAGTTGTGATAGGTGTATTTTTTATGATTGTTATAAGGATAAATGTTTATTATCGCGTAGTGATAGTTTTATTATCGCGTAGTGATAGTTGTGTAGATGGAGACTGGCTTTGTAGGTACGAACAGGCTGCCATAGAGGGGGAGTAGGCGGCGCCTTGGGCTAAGGTCTGCGGTTGTAGGTGGAACGTAGGTCGGAGCAGAGCCAGGACAGTTTATTGTGGAACGTAAAAAGAAAAAAGATGGAAAGAACAATACATTATATTTGGATAAATTGGGTATCTTCTACAGGTTCGAAAAGTAGTAGACTAATAAGCAACAGGTCTATGCCGGTATCAGATGCCAAAGAGATGATATTAAGAACGAGTGCTAAAGAATTGCTTAAACACAGACCGAGTTGGTTAAAGGACTGTGTTCGTATTAGTGTAAGCGCACAGAATATTACGACCGGAGAGGTCCTATATAGAAGAACTATAAACATAAAGAAGAAGGAGGAGATAGCGATATGAAAAAGGCATTTAAGATATTTTCTATTATGTTTGTCATAGAAATAGTGCTGATAGCTATTTTAGATGCTATGGCGTAAGTGAGAAAAATTTCTTCATTAATTTTCTTATGCTTTAGACAGAATGCTCCCGTCTGCGAAGATCGGAGCATTTGCTTTATGGGATTCATGGTGCGGTAGGCTGGTTCGATTCCGGCGATCTCACACAACATTAAAATAGGGAAGAACATGTTAAAAGAAGAATTTGAAGAACTGATTAAAAGGGAGGTAAACGAAAATCAGTATAAAAACATAGAAACGGCATACGAGGCTTTGCCGGAGTATATGGATAAGATGTATTTAGCAAGTGCTATTTCAAATGATATTGGGAAAGCTATTAATGTCTTATCGTTTTTAGGATCGTATATAAGCGAGTTAATGGGTTCGATAATAATCGAAAGGCAAAAGCTTGAAAGCAAGAGAGATTGCCGTGCGATTAATAGGAGAGAGGGAAACAGTGGCATACACAGTAAAAGAAGGGCTGCCATTGTGGGAACAAGATAAAAAGTTTATAATAGAATTAATGAAGGAGGAAAGAAAATGAAAGATGGTATTACATTACATCCAGAACACGGATTGAATCCGTCTATAGAAGTCTGCATGATATGTGGCGAAGAGATGGGGATTGCTTTATTAGGGAATAACATCAAAGGGCAGGCGCCGCATCATATATGCACGGGAGAAATATGTGACAATTGCAAAAAGATAATAGATGACGGAGGTTGTTTTATTATCGAAGTCGAGGATGGATCAGATCAAAAGAATCCGTATCGTACAGGGAGATATTGCGCGATAAAGAAAGAAGCAGCAAAGAAAATACTTGGACAGGAACATAGTGTTGTGTACATGGAAAAGTCTGCATACAGTCAAATAATACCATAAAAATAAAGAAGGATATGTTTACAAAAGAAGAGCGATTATTCATATGGAAAAAGGTATATGAGATGATTGATAGGTTAGAGGATGGGGAATACATATGTGTTGCGTTAAGAAATGTAGTGTTTATGTATTTCAAAACACATAAAAATATCTCACCATTTCGTTCAGACGAAATGGTGAGAATATATTTCCCGGAATTGGAGGAGAAGATAAGTATGGCCACAGAACCAGAGGAAACAAGAACGTTTTATGGGTGGTTTGGTTGTCTTAGTCCAGAAACGAAGGAGGTAAGGCTGAATATTGTGAAAGATATTATAAAAGAATTAGAATAGTATTTTTGTTAATCTATTTTATTCATCAAATTAAGTTTTGGGTTTTGGCATGTCGGTTCGTGAGGATAGGCATGCCTATTTCTGCATCATAGAGGGGATGACGCGGCGTGCCGGTGCGTATGTGCCGGTCCTGGTTCGATTCTGGGCATCTCACAAACAATAAAACAAAAAAGTTATGAGAATATATAAGAATGATATTATAAAGGCGTCAGCAATAAGCACCGGAGCCGACAGAGGCGTGTTGCTGTGTTCAATAACAGATTCAGGCTTTACGTCTATAGCGGGCGTAATATCGGCTGTTAAGGATAGGTTACCAAACGAAGATCACAAGAAGATGGTTTTTGAAATCTTGAATGATACGAAAAAAGAGTACGGAAGATATAATAATTGCGGAACAAAAGTATTGTAATAAAGAGTAGAAAACAATATGTTTATGTAATATTAGTTTTTTCATTTTTATTGAAAGGAGCGCCGGCCTGTGAAGGTATGCGCTCTTTGTATTTGTATAATGCATAAAACAATAATAATATGACAGAGAATAGTATAGACGTAAATATCGTACCTGTAAAGAATGGTATGAAACGTGTTGTGGTATCATATTACCATTATTCACGCAAGGAGAAAGATCGCATGAGTTCCCAAACGGATTACGTTTGGGAAACAAAGAATGAAGAAATGTTTAAATACTTTGAGGCCAGGAGGACAAAAGTATTTTATAGTCAGATTCGTGCCATGTGTAGATTCTATGGCAAGAAAAATGTACGTAAATACAAAAAGTTATGATATTAAAAACGACAACCAACGAGTTTTGTTTCATTAACGTAAGTTTCTACGAAACAATAGCAGATCCTCGTCATTTCTTTGAACAGGATTATGAAGAGATGCCAGAATATGAGGAGGAATCGGATTTTGATTTTGATTCTTATTACAATAAGTTTATTCCTTTTGTACAGGAATGGGCGAATGAGGTAAGTGAACGCCTTTACGGATATGGCGTGAATAGTATAAAGGTAACATCGGTCGGATATCCGAAAGAATATAATTATGGTACTGATTGGATGAACGTAGAGGTAGAGTTTTGTGATGAATGGAGGCAAAAGATGTTATCTAACATTAGTAAGATTGTCAATGATGATAAATGCAAGAAGTATGCGGAGACTAATTACCGGTCGGTATCAGGATACATCTTTTTAGGGCCTGAAGATTTAAAGGAATTTGAAAAGGAAATAATAGAAAGAAAGTCGGATTCCGGATATGATGTAACAATATTATTAAATATGTATCTAACTTTGGCTTTTGTAAAAGAATTTGGATTTAAAGCCGGAGAAGCATGGAGTGAAATAACAGAATATGCTTACGGATGTTTATCGTATTCCGATTTTGCAACAACAGAGATGCTTATACCGGAAGGTTCGGAGCATTTATTCAAAGACATTTACACGGCAAAGGCCGACGAATTATATCATCATGTCCTGGATAAATTCGGATGGGCGTGGCGTGATCCGAAATATAAGTCAGAAACAGAATTATGCGCGATGCTAAAGTGGGCAAAAGAAAAAGGCTTGACCATTGAAGAGTTAAGTATTTAATTGTTAAACATAAGGCAGTAGTGGTGCGTGAGTATAGGTGCTGCCGTTAAAATATTTTATAAGATGAAAAAAGAAGAGATTCAAACTATTTTATACACAATCAAAGAAGGAGACAGTATTAAAATCAAAGTACAAGACAAAAGTGAAGAGATAAGACTGCGGGATCATGTAAGAAGAGTACAGAAATACGGATACAGGTTTTGTTTGTCTCATTTACATGATGGAATTTTCTATCTGGAGAAGTTGAAAGAAGGGGATAAGGATAAATACTATAGAGTAATAAACAGAGGAAATGGAAAGACCGGAGTATAATAAGCTACGCAAAATGGCTAAGACTACTCCAGGTCTGATAGTGGACGAGGTGCAAAACATGATGCGTGTATCGCTATACGATAATGGGGAACTTAAGAAGGTGGTAGTAGTAATGAAATGCGATTTTTTTTTACAGTCAAAAAGTAACATAGAAAAGATAATGTTATTATCATCTTCTATAGAAGATAGAAAAAACAAAGAAAAAAATAAAACAAAATCAGAAAATGAACAGAATAACAAAAATAAGAGAAGAAATAGGAGGAAAACAGGTTGATTTGACCTTTTACGGGCGCTTTTGCAGCCTTATCGAAGGTGATAGGAAGATAATACTAAGGGCAATAAAAAACGGTCGTAAAAAAGGCGTAATCGGAGCCATTCAGCCTGGGAGACATGATAGAATTTGGACCACATGGTCTATTGCTTTTGATGATCTGAAGGTAGGGGATACGGTAGAGTTCAGTACATCTGGAAAATACAATCCCGGATTTCATTCTACAGAAAAGTATGTAGGGTGTGTAGAATGGATAAAAGGATCGGAATGTGCGATAAAAACAGGTAAGGGGATGGCAGTAGTATTAATTAAACACATAGAAAGGGTAGTAAAATAATGGATTTAAGGATGTTTATAGACCTATTTCAGGAGATTGAGGTAGAAAACTTGTTTAAAGCGTTAGATTTATGTATGGAATATGTAAGATTAGATTTACATGTGTTTAATGTAGGAGCTCATGTAACGTGTTCATACAGCAATGATCTTGAATCTCTTTCACAGGCAGAAGGTTGTAATGTGAATATGATAATAGAGGTACCCTACTTATTCGAAGCATTCATGGAATATGCTTCACCGGAAATGAAGTTGTATTATGAAAAACTAACAGAGATAGTATAATATGAAAGAAGAAGTAGAACGGATAAAGAAGTTGGTAGGCATAGATCATAACAGATGGGAGCAACCTTGTACATGTGATAAATGTAAAAACATGTGTAAAGTTCCTTGTATTGGTACGCCAAAAGACATAGAGGCTATCATAGATGCCGGATACGCTGACAGGTTAAAAGAAACAATGTGGATGGTAGGGTATCTTGCAGTGAAAGAAAAACCAATAGCGATGATCCAGCCAACAGAGAAAGACGGGTGGTGCGCATTCCGCCAGCCGGGCGGTCTCTGCGAGCTGCATGACCGTGGACTAAAGCCGACTGAAGGAGTTCTGGCTTCTTGTAAGGTGGTTGAAGAAGACAATGTCCCAACATATGAAACGTCTGTACTTAGAGCAGTAGCTCATGAGTGGGTTAAGGTGGAGAACTTCGCAACTATAATGAGGGTCGTTTTTAAATTTTTGCATGAAAATGAACGTGGAAAATAAATTAGACAAAGTGGTTAATATCCTAAAAGAAAAAGGATTTGTAGTATATAGAAAGGGCGGGAAGGAGCCAGGTGTGTTTTACGCTAAAGAAGGTGACAGCCGGATAGGATTCGTTTATCCCAACAACGGATATATATACGACAGGATAAAGATGTGGTCTTTTTCAAGGGTATATAAACCACATAAGAAAACCGGGTCTTCGTGCTTAATGTGTGTCAGCGACGAATTTACTATAGAGAATGCGATTAAGAACATAGAGGATAGACTGTGGGTAAATTACATAAAAGACGGTAACAGAAAACGACCAGAAGAATATAAAAATATAAGAGAATTTGTTGGTAGCTTCACTAAATTCTACAACTCTGTAGAATTAGTTGAGGTTAAGTAGTTTTCCATGTAAGTTAGTTACCGGCACTGGTCTGCGAAGATAGGTGCCGTTTTTTATTCAAGAAAGGAGGACAAAGATGGAGAAAAGAGACAAGAAGATGCCTTACGAGGTAGTCATACAGGAAAGAAAAAGAGTGGATTTGTACGGTAACGTAGTGTATTATATCCATTGGTTTGATAAATATGGGGACAATATCACAAACGAATGGAAATTCTGGAGCAAGGGTCCGAAAAAGAAATACGATAGAGTTAATCGTTATCTAACGGATAGTTGGTTGAAGGAATACTGTGGGAATAACAATTTAAAGATAAGGAGAATAAAAGAATGAAAAATATAAAAGTAGATAAAGTGATATTATATTACATGGATCGGGTAGACCCTGACGGGAACTTATACCGGTTCTATGTGTATAAAGGAATGGCATCTGAAATAGAATACTTTTGCACGGAAGAGGCAGGTAATATGACCATACCAATCGGAGAAGGAGAGTATGTCGAGATCGTACCAAAAAAAATAGAGAAAATACCGGTAAGGGGATATAGGAAGCTTGCTGGAATATGGAATCGTGAAACATGTAACGGGAAGGGATGGTATAGGCTTTTTAATTATTTCAAATACAAGCCAGACATATGTTATATTAAAAACATAGGGCGTGATAAAAATGGAAACACAAGATATGAGATATCATTATTTAATGCCACTATGAATGTGACAAGGTATTTTAATCTGTGGAGAATGAAGCCAGGGAAGCATGTTATGATAACAAACGAGTACGGAGTCTTGGATATTATAAAAGAAAAATTCGATAACATAAATATAGTGGAATATAGTGGAATATGGTTCTAAATAAATTGTATAAAGAAATAGAAGAAGCAGAGGCCAGTCTGAATGCAAAAAGATTAAAGTACATCAAAGAAGCATTAGCAGAAAACAAGTGTAATGATTAAATTGAAATAATCAAGTTTGAACTTAAATAAAATACAAGATATGGAAAGATTGAATTTTGAAACATTGTTTCGTATCGTAAGATGGGATTACAACCGTTGCTTTAAGGATGAATCATTGGACAAGGATTTGTTCGTAGAAAAATACGGACGGGTAATGGGTGAACATTATTATAACAAGTTTGTCCATGAATTTGACGGAAATATCCTGAAGATGGTTGGTTACTTCAGAGGTTCCGAAAAAGATGGGCAAATCTTCTGCGATATGATAACCGAACGTATTGAAAAATACGAAAAGAGAATGTCATATGATAAAGGTAAGTTAAACAATTAAAAAGATATTTATATGAACAATTCAATGGTCGCTCACTTGTGGGCTCATGAACAAGAAGAATCAGCATTAGGGAGCAATTTCTTCTTTGAAGGTACAAGTATTTATTCTTATGGGCATCACTTTGAAGTCGGGAGAATAGTAAAAAACAAACAAGGGAAGAAAGCATACCTGATAAATGAAGATTATTATTCTACTACTACGAGCAAACATCAATGCTATGTTCGTAATGCGATACCAACTTGGGCAATGGTTTTCAGTGTAGGGGATAATATATCGGATACTGGTAATATGAGGTTTGTTGCCAGCAAACTGGAATCAATTAAGAAGTCTATTGAAAAATACAAAAGAGCTAAAACAGAATTATCTTATACAGATATTTGGGGCGCTTTTGGGAATATGATGGATTACATTCAGTTCTTTAACATGGGGACTGCTAAGAGTATCCTTAAAAAGAGTGCTAATGATTGGCTTGGAACCAATCATGAATTATCCAAGAGCGGAGATAGTATCAAGCGTAAGCACGTACATGAATTAAAACGCATCTTTCAAATTTTATTAGATCATCAAGGATTAAAAGTGTTAGGGACCGTAAATGTGATTGTTGATGAAGTTTGCGGGGAAGGTACATGGATTAAGTATTCAGAAAGATCTGAAAGATGGAGAAAGGGTGAGGAAGAAAGAGAAAGAATAAAATTAGAGAGATTAAGAAAGGAAGAAGAAGCCCGTTACAAGGATTTTGATGAAAAACTGGAAGAGTGGAAGTCAGGAGAAATCAATTTCTTGAATACACCTTTCTATATTCCTGGTGAAAAACCTAACGCCTGGATTCGTATAAAAGGAAATATTATTGAGACAAGTAAACAGATAAAGATTGGAATAGCAGAAGCCAGAAAACTGTGGCGGGCTGTGTCGGCAATGCACCGGGGCGCCGAGTTTCGGCACGGTCTGGTGGAGGACATCACCGGTCACCAGTGGAGTCTAAATCGGTACGAAAACGATTTGCTAACCGCTGGATGTCATAGGATAGCATATAACGAAATGGAGAGAATAGCAAAACAACTGGGATGGGTTTAAGTAACCCATCTTGTTTTATTGATTACATAATTAAAAATAAAAAGATATGGAAAATCCAATTATTGTTCCGTTTGATTTAAATACGGCGAGAAAAATTAAAAGCGGAGAAATAGAAGGTTCAGTATTAATTGGTAATATTAAAATAGAATTTGTATATGAGTCAAAAGACTGTGCAGATCGTTATAATTTACTTTTTGTAAAAAAAGATGAATCTGGGATAAGTGCTATATATGCCGATACAGAAGGTCGTACTTTTTTCAACAACGTTCTGGAATTGGAAGTAGAGGCTGGAGCGTATTTTAAGAAAGGAGATGTATTAATAAGCACGCTTGGGAACCCATTTATATATAATGGTATTATTAATAGAGAAGGAGATATGGGATGCATATATGGTATATCGGCATATGGCGAGATTACATCTGAAGAAGTTCCAATATGGACAAGTGTGTGTGGTGAGGATAAATCCAAGTATGTTAGATTAGCCACAGAGGAAGAGAAAAAATATTTTGCTGAAAGAATTGCTAATACAGAAAACCTTAAAAAAGCAGGAATAATAAAACAATATCTAAGTGAGTACGAATACTTGCTGACTAAAGAAAAGAAATGCGATTTTAAGCCATTCGATCAAGTCTTGGTGAGAGCAAGCAATTTGGGAAATTGGAATCTACACTTATTTGCCAGAGTAAGAGAAGAAGAATATAAATATGAATGCTTGGGAGGTTTGAGATACAAAGAGTGTATCCCATACCAAGGAAATGAGCATCTTTTAGGAACTAATAAAAGCAAATAAGATCATGGAACAGAGAACAGCAACAATTCCGTTTGATTTAGAAACGGCGAAAAAAATAAACATAGGGGAAATAGCAGGTCGTATTGTGACAGAGAAAGGACAAAATAGAGCAGAAATCGTATATGAAGACAATTCGTCAAATTGTCCGTTATTGGTTGTAATTCATTCGATTTCTGTATCGGCAGACTGGTTTTCTGCTACAGGAAAAGCACTTAGCAGCGCAAATCGACTCCTTCTTGAAGTTCCAGAATATACTACGTTTAAAGATGGAGAGGTGTTAAGTAATAAAGATGGTAGCTATATCTTTATTTTAAATACACATGGGAAATATTTAACGTCTTTTTATGCCTCTTTAAATCAAAAAGGTATTCTTAAAATAGAAGATGGTTTATCTGCTTGGGAAAATCAGATAGAAAAATACAGATTTGCCACTGAGTCCGAAAGACAAAAGTTGGTTGACGCATTAAAGGCAAGCAAAGAACCTAAAGCTAAAGAGTATTTGAAACGCTTCTTCGGAATTGAAGAAAAACCGAAATATGAGTTTAAGCCGTTTGACAAAGTGCTGGTAAGAAAAGAAGGAAATAAAAAATGGAATATCAGTTTGTTTGCAAGGGAAATTGTGGACGATTATAATAGATTGCCTTATAAGTACGAATGTTCTAATGGAACATTATGGGATTGTTGCATTCCTTTTGAGGGCAATGAATGTCTTTTAGAAACTGCTGAAAATCCAGAAAAATGAAAACGGTAAAATTATCTGATTTTTCTCCTTATGACAGAAACAAAGGAGGAATACAAGAATTGCATCATAAAATTGAGTCCAAAACACTTCAATATTGGGGCAAAGATAGTGGTATTCTGATCGGCATCACTCCGATATATAAGATACGTTTGTGGAGCGAAGAAGTGAAAGTTGTAAATGATAAAATGACAAATATGAAAACAAGAACATACGAAGGGGTGCAGCACGGAGACTGGGTAAGATGTGTCTTATGTGGAGCACAAATGCTTCTTCCATGTGGAGCTGACAAATGTCCGGAATGTAGCAGTAAAGATACTTTAATGTGGGTAGATGAGAATAGGCAAGAAATGGACGCTAAACATCTGGATTGTCTTGTCCCAATACGCAAATTGGAGTTACAAGAATATCTGTCCCCTGAAATTTTGAAAATGGAACATATATGAAAATAGAATACATACAAAAATGTAAATGTGGTGCAGTCACTATCAGATTTGATAATAGTGCTTCGAATAGCATGTTTTGGGAAACATTTGAAAAATTGATTTGGATACTGGTGATGCCACATGGCTTCACCAGTCCTACTGCTGCGACCACTGTGTCAACCATTGGGGAATAGGCTTATGCGGGTGTGGATCAGGACAGAAGGTAGGAAAATGTGAATGTGGATCCCAAAAGGCACATGATATATTAGGGGTTAAATATGATTCGTTTGGAGCAATATTAAAAAACTTTGGATAATGGATATAGTAAGTAAATACACCGCCTTGTTAGGACAACAGAAGCTAAAAGAATCATTTGTGAAAGATTTGGAGCTTGTATTATCAAGAAAAAATCCTAATATAGAAAAAGGGAAACTTAATTTCATTCGTTATTCAGAAATGAAAAATTGGAGTGTAAGAGAGTTGTTTGGTGAAGACTTGGAACAAGCTGATAGGGCTTTAATAAACAAGGTGTATCATATGCTATTTGATATAGGTTCGGATTTTGAATCGGTTATAAGAATGCTATATAGCTTTCGTAACGGACCTAAATCGGGGATAAAAGTGGCGGATCCAGAGGATAATTACGAATGGACTAACAAGGACGGAAATGAAAAATATTCTACTAAAAATCTCCCAAAAGCGCATTTTAGATGGGATTGGAGAAGATATACCTTATCAAAAGAATCCGTTGATAAAATAACGGAGTTTGTAGACACCATATTAGAATCATAGAGAAATTATGAACGAAGTAATTTTAAGCAACATGTTAGGATGTCAGACATATTGTATATCAGACAGTCCTTCGAATAGATACTGTCTTATTGGACCTATTGAGTGCAATGAGAAGTTAATAGAAGTGTTTAAGAAGGGGATAACAGTAAAACTCAAATACGTGGAAAAACGGGTCCTGGATGCATTTACGGACAACGGAATCGACCTGAGTAATTACACTCATTGTATTATTGTGAAGCGGAATTTTTATCTCGCTTGGTAACGGCAAAACATAAACAATATGAATAATTTTGTAATAGATACTCCAGATAATTTCTGGCAAATAAGATGGCTTGACAAGTATATGGAAGGCCACAAAGGATTCATAGCTGGTGGATGTTTTGGTATGGATAGAGTTCATAGAGTCAGAGTTTGGAAAGCCGAAAGAGATTCTTAGGAGCTTCGATTTTACTGTGACAAAAATGGCTTACTATAAGGAGCCCAAATACGAAGAAAAAGAAGATGATTATTTTCCATTCTCATCTGCAAGTATAGTAGCATACGAGTACAAACTACTCTATCATGAGAAATTCTTCGAACATCTTCATATGAAGAGGCTGGTTATTGACGAAAATATCCCTTTTCCAGTTAGTACATGGGAGCGCTCATATCGGTATAAAGGATATGGTTACAATATGTGCCGGGAGACAAAGAAAAAACTTCTACAGGCTATTAAAGGTGTAAACGTAGAGGAGGAAGATGTATCTTTGTACACTACTGGAGGATGGGATTAACCTATAAAACAAAATTGCTTATGAAAACATTAGAACAACTTAAAGAATTAGCATCAAAATGTTTAGACGGTAGAGATTTTAACAGACTGGCTAAATTTATCCCATATAACATGATAAAGGATTTCGGTATGGAGCCGAACGAAGAATACAATAACGAAGAAAGGTGGAATAGTACTGTAGTTGAATTTACCAGGGAGAATGTTTTGAAACAGCTTGAAGAAGATGTAAGATTCGGTTTTGAAAAGGCATTAAATCAGAGAGGAATATCAGCCAGTTTAATGTTTGAATGTGTAATGATGTGGAACTACATCCTGGAAGAAGGTCTTGAAGACTGGGATGAGGATGATTATGGATTTTACGGGCTACCTCTATTTAAAGCTACGGCTGTAAAATACGGATGGGATAATCCTATAGGGGAAGACAGCGGGAGAGAAAGAAAATATGATTCACAGTATTAAATGGGCATATCATGAGCACAAGTAAAGAATACAAGGCAGTAAGGAACTGTATATTAAATGAACTTCACCTTACCAAAGAAGATATAATCAAAAACATAGAGCCGTTATTGGAGAAACACGTAAAACGGTACATGGTTAATACATATGGAGGTGACAACCAGATAGAAAACTGGATCAGATGCATGGTGAATGATGAACTCAAACGAAGAGATCATGATTTTGTAAGAAAAGCGTGCGAGAGCGTCATCAGGGATCATGTATTAAATGAGTTGAATATAATCGTAAGATCCAAAAGTGAGAAATGTACATGTGAAAACAGAGTACCATCCGAAGAGGATAAGAAAGAGTCAACTGACGGACTGTATATAATCTACAAAGACGGACATGCAGAGCCGTTTACCGGCGATAACTCCAAAGATTGTGTACGATACATTGGGTTGAAGCACAGATACATGTCATTTGCAATCTCACTGACGGAGCATGATATCGTACAATTGCTTGACGATGATAGCCGTGAAGAATCCGGAAGTGGGACATATTACGAACGTGAATGTGATGCGCTGTTTGACATTGACGGACGCGGCAATACGGAACGCCTTGTAGCCAGAAATCCAAAATTGAGAAATCTGCTGGAAGATGGCGAGTATATACCATCTCTTGGTCAATTAAATTTAATGGCCCATTATATGAACGAACTAAACAAAGCATTCGCTTATGTTTCGGCATCTCCCCTCTCCTCGACGTGGTATTGGTCCAGTACTGAGAACAGCCAGGCCGTCGCGTGGTACGTGGTCTTCTCCAGTGGCCTCACGGGCACCGGCAACAAGCACATCGGAGACATGGTTCGGGCGGTAATTGATTTTTAAAAAGGATTACAATGATAACATCAGTAAAAATAAAAGACAATACAAAAACTCCATTTGAATATGCTTCGGACATAGAAGCGTTTGAAAATGGTAAAGAATTTATTTTCAAGCCAGGAGTGAATGTAATTATAGGTAAAAACGGTAGTGGAAAATCAACTTTGCTTAACATCATATCAATGTATGCGTTATGCGAGAAGTCCATGTGCTCTGAAATGCCGGCTGAGGCGCTGGATTTTCCACCTATATTTGATGATGATGACAAGGTTCTTGATGGGATTGACATATCATCTGATTATGCAGGGAAAGTATTCCGTTTATTGCCATCGGCGGAGATGAATCGAGATAGCGTATTGAAAAACATCAGCAATTTCGATTTGTATGTGAATAATATTCGAAGATCTTATGGAGAGAAAGTGGTGTTATCATTGGAATCACTCTTCAATTTAATGTTCGGTCAAAAGGAATTATACATTTCCAATACAAGATCTTGTAGAATACAAGAAAAAATCAAATGCGTTTTGGATTAAGAATTGATAACCTGTTGAAGTATTATGGAAGAAACCGCATAACATTAACAGAAAGCAGTTTTGAATACACGGTTCTCATGGATGAGCCAGATAGGAATCTTGACATTGACAACGTAATGCAAATTTATAATGTATTGTCATTCCATAAACCACAAACGCAAATTATAGCCATAGTACACAATCCGGCATTGATTTACAAGTTAAGCAAATTAGATTGTGTGAATTTCATAGAGATGACAGAAGGATATCTAAACAAAATTAGCATATTTGCATCTAATTAATTGAAGTAATTATATACCATTTTTTTATAAACTTATCACAATGAGCTATTTTATATTAATGGGAAGAAGAATCCCCAAGCAAGCCATAACAGGCTTCAAATTTCAAAATGAAACAGATAACATTCGTCCTTTCTTGTCAATCAGGATAAGGGGAAAGGACGAAATTATACCTTTCAAAGATAAAAAGGAGATACAGTCTGTAAAAGCGCATCTATGTTCTATCTTTTCTGGGTTTGTAAAAATAGGTGACTGGTATCTCAAGATGTCGGAAGTTAAGGAATATAAGCCGGTGACTGCCGAAGATATGAACCCCTACATCTTGTTTAAGACATCTAAGTTTGGAAATATAAAAGTTCGTTTCCCGAAAGATGAAGATATGAATGCGGAATTGTTGGTGTTAGATCAGCTTTTTGATGTAGAATAAACTATTAATCATCTTTTAAAAATCATGACCTGGAAAGAATTGAAAGACAAAATATCCCTTATGACGGAAGAAGAGCAACGACAAGAAGTTGCAGTATGGGGAGAAAATATGAATCTAATGAAAGATTGTTCCTTGGAGAAAACAAACGAGGATATGTACTACAACTCTGAATGGGATTATACTCTTGAAGAGAGTGAATTGGAACCAGAAGACAAGAATGACCCTGATGTACATAAGGTATATGAAGCAGGAATGCATTATATTTATTCAAATTGATTTTAAAACAAACTAAAGATATGAAACCGATATTAAACATAGAAGACATCCACAAATTGAAGATGGATGAAAAGTTAATTGAATGTATAGCAGGGAAAGTGAATTATTACAGATTCTTGTGTTTTCATCCGAGAAATTCCAATTTTGTGATTTTACTAAATCATTGTGAAGAACCTGTACGGTTTTATTATAATAGCCTGATAGACAGATTTTTTACGGATTATACGCAACGTGATATTATCACCTATCGTAAGGAATACGCCTTAAAGGAAATAAAGGAATTTGAACAAGCATTATCTGAATTAGAAGGTAAGGATAATTTAGAAGATTAAATAACAACTAAAAAGAACTAAGTCATGGATAACGAGTATGTCTACTACAATAAACTAATACCTAAAGAGCCTATTTTTGTGGATGAAATAGAAGCCAGCCTCCCGATGTGGGAAAATAGACCGCCAGCATGTAAAGGTTCTTCTTGCAAATCCGGAAGAAGCGAAAAACAGATCAAGAAAGATCGTAAGAAGAAGAAAATGAATAAACGTAATCGTAAAAAATAAGTGAGCTATGACAGCCGAGAAGTTTAAATCTATTTGCAAAGAGAAAGGAATAACTTGGAATGATCTTGTCCGCATTAGGGTTATCAAACCAAAGAAATTTCTCGGATTCTTTAGGCAATTAACAGGTATAACAATCGAAGGTGCATTCAATAGATGTTCTGCTTGTGTTGAAATAATGACTGATGATGACAACGGTGTTTCAATGATGCACTATATTGATTACGAAGATATTATAGGAGTTGAATTAATTAAAAATTAAAAATAATTGAGTGAACAGTTTGCAAAAATCAGTACGAATGCGTTGTTAGGATTATCAACATCCGCCACATAAGAACCATATAATCCCGTAAATATCGTGATGCGTTGGTAGTACGTGTACAGATAACAAACAGGCGTTGGGATAAAGCATTTGGCAAACATTCACTCTAAATAAGAAATAGTAGATATGAATACAAAATTTGAAAACATGGCTTTGCTGAATATAGAAGACTACAATGAGCTTAAAGCTAAAGCCGAAGCAACAGATGAGCAGATAAAGAAACAAGCCGAAGAAATGGCTAAGCCTGAAGTTGTCACATTGAAAGTGTGCTTTGATACATACGGATTATTATACAGGCCAAATACTTGTGTTGATGTTGAAATACCATTCTATGATGATGAAAAAATCAGAGATATGCTTAACAAAGCAAGTGCTGATATAATGAAATGGTGTGACAAAAATATGATAAAATACAACAAAGAACTCAAAGAATCCAGGTCTACAAAAAAACATTGCGAAGGACTAAGAAAGCATATCGCAAATCTCGAAAGACGCCTTTTAAGGCATACATTGGCAAATGTTATTTTATCTATTATATCAGTTGCGACTATAATTGCCCTTTTCACATTAATTCAAAACTAAAAAAAATATGAATAAGAATATAATCAACAACGCTCAACTTTTAGAGATTAAAACTAAGATTAGACAACTTGGAGCAATGATGAATGCATATCAATGCAGGTTTGTGGTTTCTTCGGGTCAATTGTTTTTTGTGGATGATGAATATGCTGGAACGGTTAAACTGACTAATCTTGATAATGGAGAATCTAACATATCATTCCCTTCATGTGACGATGGATTGATAATCAATCCAGCCGATAAGCATATTAAATAATTTCAAAACTAAAAATATTTAAATTAATTAAACAATAATAAGACATGAAACAAGATATAGAATTTGCTGTTCCTCTTTTTAAAGCTGGTGCAGAATGGCGCATTAACAGCGTGTGGCATTCTATAACAGTAATTCCGATTGCCACCGTTTTTATTGTGTTTCTCCCTTAAGAAATCAACAATAGGATCAAAGAATCCAATTATGGGTATATTGGAAGAGAACAGAACTTTTATATCCAGCCGTCCAGGATGTATTTTATGCAGATTAGATGAAATGGAATCATGGGCTTATTTGGATGATCTATTACCTTAGGTAATTATATACTCAATTTTAAAAAGTTAGAATTATGAAAAAGATTTAACAGACAAAGAAAAAGAGGAAAGAATGAATTACCTTACCATTCATAAATGTAAAAACGAGGATGAACGTAAAGAGTTAAAAGAATTATGTGATTGGTATTTTAAGGATACTCCTACATTAACTATGTCTTTTTCTTTAACAGAAGAAGATTTTCGGGTAACAATGGAAAGGGACGTGGAGTTGTCGGAGGTAGCCAGAGCGGTAAAGAATCAACACCATAAGAAGAAAATTTGAAAGGTTATGACCGACAGAGAACTTCTTGAAGAAAACAATAAGATGTTAAAGGAAATCCTAAGTTTTGTGAGAAAAGTCGATTCTGTTGAATATAGGGATCATCATGACTTTATGGAATTTCTTAGAAATGTGGTAGCCGATATATGGGTAGAATATACGGAGCCTGAACAAAGAGGTAGATTGTTTAATTTAATAAATAAAAAGAAATGAAAACAGTTTTTGATTTAAGCAGAGATGAGATATAGACAAAGAGCTTGTTGGTAAGGGTATTCCAATTGAAGCTAAAAATTGGAATATAAAGAACGAAAAAGAAGTCGTGTATCCAAGAACTGGAGTTCCAGTATTTATGTTAAAAGATGTCGGCATCGGTTTTAGAACCATAGAAGGTGCAACTGAGGTGGCTAATTTGCTTGTTAAATATAATGCATTTAAAATAGAATCAAGGTTTCTGACAGGATCGTATGAACAGTTTTGGATCATAAAAGAAAGTGTTTGCCCGGCTATTAAAGGGGAAGCGGGGTATAGCAAAGAAGAGTTTGATAAGGTAAACAAGGAAAACCAAGATCCAGAATTGAAAGTATAAATTCCTTCAATAACACTTTGAAAAATGCCAATGAAATTAAAGACAGGGTGTTGAAATACGTGTACAACATAAAACAAGAGCGTTCATATAACAATGACCTGGTTGGCATCTTTGAAAGGTATAAAGATATAGCAGATGGTGATATGGAGGTAGCTATGAATTTTATTAAGGAGGCCTATCCATTCAATGAAGAAACAGAGTCGTTTATCAAAAAAAAGTTTGACATGCCTATACCGGACGAATCAAAAGAGCAGTAATTAAGCTAAATTAAATCATTTTGAATCTTTTTTATTATCAAAAGACATATCTTTGTCCAAAAAAAACAAACAGAATGGAAGAAAAAGAGATAAAAGAAGCTATGATTGAAGCCCTGACGCACTTAGAGGGGTGTAAGTATTTCGTGGCTACGATAGTAAATGAAGAGGAAAGAAGATTTGATATGAGCCTAAGAATGGCACAGCATCAATTGGCGTTAATTATAAAAAGGCATCTTATCTAATAATGAGATGATGATGATGGATGTTTTGCAGTGGTGTTCTGAAAGATTTAAAAATAGTATAGAGAAAGGAAAGAAATCAACTAATTAAATATTAATACAATGAATCGCTGGTTTGAAATTACGGTAAAAGCCGAGATTGATAATATCGAGAACGGCAAAAAAAAGAAACGTAACTGAAAAGTATTTAGTGGATGCCTTGTCTTACACAGAGGCAGAATCAAGATCGTTGGAGATCTTCAAGGATTTGTACAATTCTTTCGAGGTTGTAAAAATTAATCCTATTAAAGTGTCGGAAATCTTCTTCAACGGAGAAGCTGAGTACTGGTATAAGTGTAAGGTGAATTACATTACACTGGATGAAAAGAAAGGTAAAGAAAAGAAAACTCCATGCTATATGTATATCCAGGCCGGCAATCCTAAGGATGCCGAAGCTGTGTTGACTAAAGGTATGCAGGGTACGTTAGGAGACTGGAATTGCGAGTCTATTGTGGAAACGAAAATCATTGAAGTGTTTAAATACGATCTTCAGAAGGGAGCTGAAAAAAATTAGGCGAGAAGAAGAGTGAAGAGTAAGGCTGATGTAGTTTCCAACATAGCGCTTGTTGTGGCGATAATATCATTGCTTTCAGCAGGCGCTTTCCTTCTGATAGTGATTAAGACAGACGAGGTATCTAAATTATTAATGAACGTACCTTATCTACTGGCTTCAGCGGGATTATTCTTTTCAATAATATCATTATTATTCGAATGGAAAGCAAGGAAAAGAAGCTATACGTCTGCGAAAAATGCGGACGAAAAGTGATGATAAGAAGTCATGGCTTATGCCAGGCTTGCAGGAGCAAAGAGTTGACTCCGAAGAAAAAAGACAGAATTACATCCATTAAAAACAGCAGCAAGAAGAAAAAGTTAGAGAACCCGGATTTATCCGGGTTTTTTCGTCTTATGTTGGAGGAATTGAGTACTATTCGAATGTCTATGACTGGTAAGGCTATTCATTTTCCTACAGTATGTAACGTCTGTCACATACTTCCGAAAAGGTTATATAAGTCGGTTGCCACTTGCAGAGATAATATAGTTTTCCTTCATGAATCGGAGCATACGGTATTCGACATGTATCTTGACCGGATGGAATTTGATAAACTTGAAACAGAATTTCCTTTTTGTGTGGAAGTATGCGGTAAAGAAGGTACTGGATATGGAAAGCAGGGGAATGATTAAAGAAAGAGGTAGATTAATTATTGAAATAATTGACAGATATGAGAAAACTTTATAAAATAAGAATAGAAGCTGACGATGAAACTATCTTTTATGCTCACATACGAAGAGAGAGTTATGGTAAGGATATAGCTATCGCAGTGAAAGATAGAGATAAAGATGAAGTGGAAACAGTGTTACATTGTATTAAAGAAGAATTGATTAGAGGAAGATCATGAAAGAAAAAATAAAAATATTGACAGATTTAGGATTTGTACCTATGGTGGAAGGAGAAGGAAATACGTTGTTTAGAATGAACGATGTTGTGATATCGGTGTCAGATCCCAACCAAACACCAGAGCAGTTAAAGAAGGAGGTTATGTCTTTAATAAAGAACAGAGACATAGCAGAAAGAGGCGGACAGGTTCCAGTAGTTGAAGAGCCGGCGCCTGAGCCAGAGCAGGCCCAGAAGGAGGAACCGGAAGCTCCGGCGGAGGGAGCCGCTTCTAACCCTGGAGAAGAGGATTCGAATCCGTTTACAGAAAATCAGGAAACGTTAGAGCCGTTTTATATCTGTGATGAGTTAAAGAAGATCGAGACTCCCAAATTCGTAAGATTGACATTAGACGGTAATCGTTTTTATGTAAGAAAGATGGATGATGGGACAGCCAAGATATATGCTTCGGTAACAACCATGATCAGAGACGGATTCGTAGATGACAAGACGGCTCTTCAAGAATGGAGACAGGAGATGAGGATGATTGGTCGCAATCCGGAAGAAGTATCAGAATATGATGCAGATAAAGGAACGATCATGCACTACCTATACGGATTGTACTTGACGGGCAGAGATATGGTCTTAAATCGAAGTTTTATAGTTAAGACAGTGCAAGAAGGCAAGCTTAAAATATCAAAAAAGAATCTTGACAAATTCTTTGGTAGCATAGATGATCTTGACGATATGATTGTCAGAGTTATGAAGTTTGCTAAGTTTTGTTCGGAGTATAAGGTTAAGCCGATGATGATTGAAAGAATATTGTCATTAGAAGATTATTTGGTAGCTACGCCGATAGATGCGATGGTTAAAATGACATTCAAATACAAAGAAGAAGGTTATTTTGGAGCCGTGTATCAAAGGGCTACGGGGCAGTTCAAAAAAGGAGATCCGAAGAAGGAAGTAAGAGAAGTGGAGAAAGAAGAGATTGTTATCTTAGATTTTAAATCAGGTGACATACGAAATGAACATGCTTTTCAATTGGAGGCTGAAAGGAGAATGGTTAAAAACTGGTACGGAATTGATGCACGTATTATGAATTTTTCTCCAAAAAGCACGAACAGTAAAGGTTATACGCTAAAAGAATGGTCTGATAAAAATGCTGCTATGGAGAAAGCGGACTGTGTGTTCCAACAAGGGATGTTGAATCATATCAGAAAAGATAAGAGGTTTAAAGTGAGAAAAGGAGTGCTGAATATCAATAAGCCGTACAATGAAGAGGATCATATTGTCGTATATGATATTGCTGAGGAAATGTCTAAAAGATTCGTAATATGAGTGATATTGTTATTCCTAAAGGAGATTATGTGGAAATCGTAAAACCGATATGTATCAATCCTTTTGGTGATTATTTTATTAACATCAAAAGGGGTTCAAGATTAAGATTATCGAAAGATTTGAAAATAGGGGATAAGTATGCAATATGCATACTCACATCTTACGAGAAATATGGCAAGACTGTTAATGTGACAATGCCTATACTGGTTAGAAACACAAGAAGAGTATGAAAAGAAAAATTAGAAGAACCGGGGAGATAATAGACGTAATCACCTTCAATGGTTCAACTATAAGAAGAGACTATGACAAAATACAATTCTATGACAGCAACGGAAGTGTGATAAATGAGAGTTTAAATTATTATCTCGATACCCTTCCTGTGGATGATGAAAACAAAGGCGTAGATTGGGAACAACGTAGATTCGATCTTGTTAAGGCCTATTCTATTGAGTTTATCAAAACACTGCATAGAAAAGGAGAAATAGATTGCGGAGTATATGTACCAGATGTGGTGTCATGGTCTATAACTATAGCAGATAGAATCATAGAAGCAATGAGAGGAGCTAAAAATGCTTGATTTTAGAAAATACGAAAACGTACCCCGATTTCAACTTGACCGCAGGCCTGGCAGGAGCCGACTGAAGCTGACCTGCCCGGCTTGCGGGAAGAGCCGGTGCCTCACTCCTTATATTGATGTGGCAACAGGTCAGGTTGTTGGAAACGAGTTCGGAAGATGCGATCATGAACGGACTTGTGGTTACGATAAACGACCTACTGGTAAGGATGTAGGCGACAAAGATCTTTGATTTCGGGAAACAAGTGTATAAGAGCTTATCGTCCTCCTGTAAATCCTGACGTTGTAAATTACATACCTTTTAGCGAGTTTGAGAGGACTGTAGTTCCAGACGATAGAAACACCGTATTTAGATTTTTATCGTCTCTATGGGGAAAAGAAAGGGTATCTGATGTGTTCAGAAGGTATCATGTTGGAACAATGGACTTATGGGGATGGAAAGGGTGTTGTATATTCTGGCAGATAGACAAAGATTTTGTATGTAGAACCGGCAAGATCATGGACTTTTATATAAAGACCGACAGCCAGGGGAATGAGATTGATGTAAAAAGAGTGAAGGAAAGACGGTGACAATGAGCGGCCTCATGTTATGTTTTATCACTCGTTGCATGCAAGAGACTTCTTGTTTAGACAATGCCTGTTCGGAGAGCATCTTCTAAGCCAGTATCCGGATAAGGTGGTTAATCTGGTGGAATCAGAAAAGACGGCTATTATATGCGCTGTGAATAAACCAGATGAGTTATTTGTAGCTACCGGTGGGTTGCAGAATCTAAGGCCGGAAGTGATAGATGTTTTAAAAGATAGAAAGACTGTAGCTTTTCCGGATAAAGGACAAGCTTTTGAGACATGGAGTAAAAAGATAGATGGGATGATGATGAAGTCAAGAATAAAAGTATCGGACTATCTTCAAAATGTTGAGAATGTAGGAGACGGAGATGATGTGGCAGATTTGATAATTAGTAACAAGATAAAAGAAAAATATCATGAGCCTGGATGTTTATATTAAGAACAAGAAAAAAGAAGAGGATCGTGAATGGGTTGCAAACATTACCCACAACATGAACAAGATGGCACAAAGGATATTCGTATCAGAAAATAAAGAAACGCTGTACGATTATGTTTGGAGACCAGAAGAATTGTATAGAGAAATATATACCAATGAGATGAAGAATATACTTACAAAAGGTATATGTATTATGATCTCCAAGAGAAAAAGTCTTTTGAAATACGAGCCAGAAAATGGATGGGGGTCTTATGATTCATTTCTTAAGTTTCTTATCGAATATAAAGAGGCGTGCGAAGATCATCCGGGTTATATAATTGAAGCAAGTAGATAATAATATGGAAAATTATAAAAACACTTTAAACGAGGTAGTGGTGATCGAATCGTCACCAGAAACGTATTTTGTTTACGCTATTCGTAACGCTATTCGTATCTCTAAATGTGCGTATCCGACAGCCAAGAAAGTAATTTTCAAAAGAGAGGACGTAGAGGTAGAGATCTCAGAAATGGAAACTGAAAGCAGTTTGTATGAAAAGTTTAAAGAAAAACAAAAGAATAGGGTATGGAACTTAATGAGCGCCAACAACGGGTTTTAAGAGGCGAAATTTGTCCTTATTGCGGAAGAGAAACTGAGCTGGTCAATGCCGATAAAATATATAGCAGAAAAGGCTTAGGGATGGTTATGATGTGTAAACCATGCAACGCTTATGTCGGTGTTCATGAATCAGGGCCGAATAAGGGAAAAGCTAAAGGCCGACTTGCGGGGCCATCACTGAGGTCTCTTAAGATAAGAGTCCATGCCGAACTTGACAGACTATGGTCTACGCCGGAGGAACGGAAAAGGATGTATAAAGATTTATCTGAATTTCTCGCTATACCGGAAGAGTACACACATATAGGTATGTTCGGCGAGAAGACGATGGGGAAAATCTTTCAGTTCTGTCATGTAAACAAAGAGCGATCAGGTTCGAGAATAGAATGGCATAAGCCTGGAGATAAGTGCCCTAACAAAAACAATCAAATAGTGTCAGGCAGTAGCGCATGTAGAGGATGTCCTGAGTATCTTCATGATGAGAAAGACGGGTATGTTTGGTGTGATCCTGATATGAGCTACGGCAGGTTGAAATAGGGCGCGAATTGCCTATCTTTGTGCTATTATTAATCAAAAAAAATATAAGCACATGGGCAGATCAACAGAGTACTACAGGACTCATCCCGAAGCCAGGAAGAAAAAGGCTAAAAAGGACAAGGAGATAAATGCCAGACCGGAACAGAAAGCCAAACGCCGAGAGCTTGGTCGTAAAAACTACGAAACGGACAAGAAGAAGGGTAAGGGCTGGAGAAAAGGCAAGGATTGTTCTCATACCAAGAACGGTCTTAGGTATAAATCAGTAAAAGCTAATAGGGGATCCAAATCGGATACGAAAGGTGACAAAAATGCAAGAGGAGATAGCAAATAGGATAGATATAAGAAGGATATTCAAGACCTCTAAACAGGTTATGGAAGAGGCGTATGAGAATATCTTGAAATACAGACGGGGAGAGCTTATCCCCGCTAAAACCGGATACGATTATATTGATGAGGCTTTGCTTGGAGGTATTTTTCCTCAGCACGCTATTGCCATAGGAGCCCGGCCATCTGTAGGTAAATCGTATGTGGCCCAAAAGATATTGGAAAATGTGATGAATCCGATGATCAACCCGCAAGCAGAAGATTATTTTCTTGTCAATTGCGAGTTCGAAATGAATCCTCAAGATCTTCTTCTTCGCAGAATGAGCCAGGATATGAAAAAAAGAGCTCCTGAAATATTAAGAAGGCAAGATTCTAATACAGTGGAAGAGATGAGGATGTTTGAAATCCTTCAAGGTGAAATTAGGAATAATATAATATACATAGATGCTCCGTGTACGGTAAAAGAGTTTGAGGCGGCTGTGTATCATATAGCTACCAAACACAAAGACAAACGTCTTATAATATTTAAAGTCGATCATATTGCTTTGATAAAAAGAATGGGATTAGATCCTAAGTCGGCTATAGATGATTTGGTGGCGGTTATGAACGAAGCTAAATTAGTATATAAAAACATATTTTTCCTCATCATATCCCAATTCAACAGAGAGATAGAAGGAAGGATAAAAAGCCCACAAGAGCAGCCTCCGCGTCTTTCTGATTTTTACCAATCTGATACGCTGGGTCAGTTATGTACGTTAATGATAGGTTTGCACAATCCTCGTAGGTACGGGCTGGATAAGTATATGATATTTGGGAAAGATTGGTATCAGACTCTTGATAGGTTTAAAACTGAAAACAAAACATCATTCAGGACAGCCGGACTTGTGTTTCATCATATACTGAAGGTAAGGCAAGTTAGTATGGAAGAGCTTACTAATACAATCCACCCGGAGATCCTGCCGGGACATGGATGGATGTACGGGGAGGGCGGGACGAAGTTCGTGAACCCCAACCAGCCGCCGACGCCGCCTAAGCTCTATACTGTGGAAGACGTTACGGACAATCAGGAACAAGAACAAGAGACAAAAGAAGAACAGTCATTGTATTAAAAAAAAATAAGAACCATGAGACTAACAGTAGAAGAAAACGAATACCTGATAAGTAAGTTCCTTTTGGTTCTTACTGAGTTTGCAGGAGATGAAAGAGAGATGTTTTTAATCAACTCCATACATGATAAGGCGGTGGCGGATATGAATTATCGTCTTCCGTCTTTAATAAGCAGAGAACGTAAAAGACGAGTTATTGAGCTCCTTAAAGAAGGAACCAGAATAATCAAGGACTTTTCCGGCTATGCAGGTGATATGGGTATGATTAACGAATACGATCGCCTAAAGAAAGAAATAGGAACCGTCCAAGACCAGCTTGGTGACGTAGAAGGTCAACTTCGGGCAGCAGGAGAAGTTATTAAAAAAGAACTTGATATGATTGCTGACCGAATCAAAGAAGACCTCCTCGACCGGGAGCTGGCTAAAAGTAATGCCGAGGCTGAAAGAAAAGCCAAAGTAGATCCGAGATACGAAGTAGCTTTAGGTGATTACAAGGAGATGCTGGAAGTGATTTTTACAACCAGAAACAAGTACTCTACGGTAGATTCTGTACATGACGATCTTAGACAGTCGGTATCTACCGGTAGAAATTCGATTATTAAAGAAGGGTACAACAGTTAAAAAACAAGGAGGGAATATGGAAAAGAAGGAATTTAAAGTAGGAGAAGTATTTACTGCCGGATTTGTAAAATTGAAATGCGTGGAAAATGATACATGCGATGGATGTATATTTGAAGATTGTATGTCATGTTCATTTAGAGATGGGACTATTGGTCCATGCGATTGTGCAGAAAGAGAAGACAAAAAGAATGTTATTTTCATTAAAGCTGATTAGGCATGTACATCAATTTCAGACAACTTGCAGCATCAGACATGACTCCTAATGATCTTGCTAATCTTCTTGCCATAAGACAGAAGGATTCGGTTATGATCGAAGCCATGCCGAAAGAAGATGCTGGGAGGTATATAGAGCTTGGCCTGGTTGAGAAATTAAAATCAGGTGTGATGAGATTAACCAACAAAGGAACGTCTTTTGTGAATTATGTAGAGACACCAGAGATGACAGACGAGGTTCTGGAAACGTTGAAGATTATGATAGGAATGTACGAATCATATTCAAAAGACATAGGTGTCAGTAGAAAAGAAGCGGAATCCAGATTGTGTTGGTTTATGGGTAACACCTCATTCAAGAAAGAGGTCATACTTCAGGTAACGGAATCTTATATAGCAGAGTCAGGAGATTATACAATGAGCTTATGTAACTTCATATGGAAACCGCCTTCTCAGGCTTTTTCAGTCCATATGAACCTTAAAAATTCAAAGCTCTTTGACTTAATAGCTGAAAAATTTAAGATCGCTACCGAGCCTTATTTGGAGTCTAAGAAGAATAAGGAAATGGATTGGTTGTTTGCCGTATCTAAATTGCCTACGCCGCCGGCTAAAGGCAATCCGGATTATTTGTTTACCGGAAGCTCGGAGACAGATAAAGAGCGATTGAAAAACATAAAAACGTATTTATTTAACAAAATTAGAAAGCAATGGAAAAAGTAAGAATCAGAAAGATAATAGAGGATATAATTATTACTCGGTTTCTTAATTCGGAAATAGATATAGTTCATGAAGAAGATGTGTCGTTTAAAGAACTTGGATTAGATTCTGTTGATCGGATTGAGCTTGATGTGATGGTGGAACAAAAATTCAATATTGTTATTATTGATTATGATATGGAGACCATCAAAGATATGACTGATCTTGTTTACAAAATAATAACAGAAGGATATGGGAAGTGACATAATTTTATGCATGGCTTTAATAGCGTCATTTGCTTTTGTTATACAGTTTTTGTTGTCGATATTAGGATCTGATCTGGATACGGATATTGACATTGACAGTGCTTCTGATTTAAGTATGTCTTTGTCGGACATCATATCATTCAAGGGCATAACACATTTCATCCTTGGATATAGCTGGACTACCTACTTTTCGGGTTCTCATTTAGTAGGGGTTGTGATAGGGTCGTTTTTCTTTATCGTTTTGTTTTACGTATATAAGTTACTTCTTAAGTTAAAACAAGAAATGGTGTACGAATGTCCAGAAGATTTAAATGGCAGAGAGGTGGAGATAGTATTTAGATCAGGAAAGAACCATTATATGGTAAATATTGTGAAAAACGGGAGACAGGAACAGATGAGAGTAAGGTGCTTGTCTGGGAAAAATTACAAAAATGGTGACAAGGTGAACATAAAATACGAAGAAGGAGAATTAAGTATCTAATTTTTTTATATCAACAATTAAATTTTAAAAGTTATGACAACAATCATGTACGTGTCAGCTATCTTAGCTGTAGTGATTATTTTGACAATCATCGGAGTCTTATCAAGGTATCGTAGATGCAAGCCTAATCAGGTTTTGGTCGTTTACGGTAAGACAGGTGGGGAAAAGAAATCGGCGAAATTATATCATGGTGGAGCAGCATTCGTGTTGCCTATTATCCAAAGCTATGATATTTTATCTATGGAGCCTATGCAAATAGATTGTAGGCTTACTGGTGCTTTGTCATCTCAGAATATTAGAGTAGATGTGCCTACAACTATTACAGTAGCTATCAGTACAAATCCTGAAATCATGCAAAATGCAGCAGAAAGACTTTTGGGGATGGATACCGAATCTACTGAAAATCTTATTACAGACATCGTTTACGGTCAGATGCGTTTGATTATTGCCGAAATGACAATCGAAAAACTTAATTCTGATAGGGATGAGTTTTTGGATAAGGCAAGAAAAAACATTGATAACGAACTTAATAAATTGGGTCTTTATCTTTTGAACATTAACATCAGTGACATCAGAGATGAAGCCGGCTACATCATGAATCTTGGTAAAGAGGCTGAAAGCAAGGCTCTGAACGAAGCACAGGCTAATATCGAAGAACAGGAAAAGCTGGGTGCTATTAAGATTGCTGTACAACAGAAGGAAAAAGAAACGGCTGTAGCTAATACCCAAAAAGAGCAAGAGATTCAAATTGCCTATACTGAAAAAGAAAAAGAAACGGTAGTAGCTGAAACAAAGAAAGAAAAAGAAGTAGCTTTGGCTTTAACCGATAAAGAAAAACAGATCGGTGTAGCTCAAGCCGATAGAGATAGGGCTGCGGCTATAGCAAAGACTTTGGCTGACAAGGAATCAGCGATCGCAAGATCTAAGGCGGAACTTGAAGTAAACAAAGCTGAAGCCGAAAGAATGGAAGAAGTTGGGAAGAATAAAGCTGAAGCTGACAAACAAGCAGCTATAGCAATACAAGACTCTGAAGCTCAGATTAAGAAAGCTGAAGCTGAGAAAAATGCTTCTGTAGGCTACAACAATGCCCAGAAAGAGGTTGCTGTATCAGAATCAGAATTGCAGGTTATCAAAGCTCAATCAGAAAAGAAAGCCGGGGAAGAGAAAGTTAAATCGGAAGCGGCTGTGAAAACGGCAAAAGAGCTTGCTGATAAAGAAGTGGAAGAAGCTAAAGCTAAGAAGGTTCAAGCTGCGCTTAAAGCTGAAAAGATTGTGCCGGCTGAAACCCAGAAGGAAGAGGCTATCTTGCAAGCTGATGCTGAAGCTGAGAAGATCAAACGCCGGGCCGATGCTGAAGCAGCAGCACATTTGGCAAAAGCAGAGGCGGAAGCAAAAGCTATTCAGATGAAGCTGGAAGCGGAAGCCGAAGGTAAGAAAAAGTCGTTGATGGCAGAAGCCGACGGATTTAAGGCTATGGTGGAAGCAGCAGAATCCAATCCTCAGATCGCCATCCAGTACAAGATGGTTAATCAGTGGAAAGAAATTGCTGGAGAACAGGTTAAGGCGTTCGAGCACATCAATCTCGGAAATATCACGGTATTTGACGGCGGTCAGAACAGCACCGGTAATTTCCTTAACAATGTTGTTAAGGCCGTTGCTCCGGCATTGGGAGTCATTGATCAGCTTCCGATTGCAGATACTTTAAAGAAGTTAAAAGGAGATGACAAAAAATAAATACAATGGCCCAAGGTTACACTTGGGCCTAATTGAAGAAGCAAAAGCAGCATTCATAGATTTCCTGCCGGCAGGGACAGTGCTTTACTAATTACAATATTTTTAACATGGATTTTGGACAAGATTTAGAACCAGAAGAACTGACCAAGCATTATGATCAGTGTCATGGAATTGATTTTGAAACAGAAGAAGAGGAGGATGAAGAATATGACGGATGAAGAATTTGCATTAGATAATAAGAAAAAGGTTGTTGTAAGAAAAAGAATATCTTATTTAAACAAAGGGGATAAAGTATGGATTGTGTCTTCCGACGGGTATCTGCTACACACGGACGTAGTTAGAGCCGAACGCGGACGGTCTTATGTGGATATAGATGGGATTCTGTATTGGAAGCGAGGATTAGATGGCAAGCATCGTAATCGTAATAACTACATGCAGTTTGCCATGACACCAGAAGACGGTAAGAAGTATGTCGTATATTACCCGGAAGGATTTAAAGACAATGACTTATGATGGTCCCGGAAACGCATTTGCTATATAAGGAGTTTAATGGTGTAAAACGTCTTGCCATATCTTATTCCCAGATAGATACGTTTCTTACCTGTCCAATGAAATGGTATAAGACTTACGTAGAGGGCAAAAGGTCTACGGAAAAACAAGAAGCTACGTCTTATGGTACGGTTATCCATAAGACACTGGAATACTTTTTAAGAACGGAAGACAGCCTTCTGGTAAAGACCTTGGAGAAGCAATAAGTTACTATTCCTATCAAGAAGACATACCTTGGCAATCACCGGAAAATATGATGATAGCCATGAAGCAATCCGGGGAGCTTTTTGCTTGGATTGTGGATCTGTTTAAAAAAGACGGGAATAAGTTTATGATAGCTGATAGTGATCTTAATCCCTGCGAGAAACTTATTAGACACGGTGCTATAGTTGGAGTCGAAGAAGATTTTGTGCTGCCGTACCGTCTTCCTAAGCCTGTTGATATAAATGGGACCGTTCATACTCATGTGTACATAGTAGGATCGGTGGATCTTCATCTGGCTATAAAGAGCAAGAACGTAGTTCACCATTATGTCATAGATTGGAAATCAGGTAATAAGGTTTTTGATTCTAAGAAGTTGGAAACGAATTTACAGCATCCTATATATTCGTTTTACATCTATAGAAAATATGGTGGAGTTCTGCCAGATATGAACATCTATTTCTTTACCAGGACCAGACAGTACCAAAAGGTTAAGGTGGATGAAGAGCGTAAAACAAAATCTATAGAAATGCTAAATGACACTTTATCTAAAATGTATGATTTTGAAGATAATAGTGTAAAATCATTTCAAGCGTACATCCAGGGAGCAGAAGGGGCCAGATATAGCAAGCGGCGTGCCACCCTAAGCCAGCCTGTTTCGCAAAACAAGCTACCCTGCCCGTCGGCACTGTGTTATTATTGTGACTTTGGATTACATAACAAAAACGAATGCCCTTTCTCTTCAGATTGGGATCCGTCTAAAAAGATAAATCGATGAAATACGAGGACGTTCAAAAGTTAAGAACAAAATACCGGCAAGATCCGGAAGTCATATATCTTGAAGAGATGAGGAACGTGGCGGTACGGTGCGGAAATTTTAAAAAGGCGTTTGAGTTCCAGGAGAAACTTGAGGCTATTTGGTTTAACTACTTAAAGGGAGTGCAATGAAAGAAGATCTAATATGTGGAGTAGCGATCCTTTTGTATTTAGTTTTATTATACTTGCTCACGACAATTTTCATAAAAACAGGTGAAGCAGTAGATCGTTATAAGATGAAGAAGAAAACTGACAAAATCAAAGTAGGTCAAAGATACGAACATAAGAACTACTTTGAGGATCCATTTGAAAGAGGCAAGCATGTGATTAAGATATTAGACATAAAAGAAGGGTACGCTCTATATGAGTACGAAGAAAAACTATATATACGTTCTTCTGAGAGTCTTGAATATATTGTTAAAAAATATATTTTAATTACTGATATAAAATAAGGGGTTATGGAAAAGAAAGTCACAATCAAAGAAGGGATGGATATTTTTTACAAAAATGCAGGGAAAGATATATGGGTCTATATTGGACTTTTTGGAAATAAAGTGCTATCCATTTTAAAAAACAAAGGTGTTATTGCATGTGAAAACGATGCTGAATATTGCGTGTTGATGGATGGAGAAGATCATTTTATAAGTATAGCAAAAGACATGAGTCACGACTATTGTTGTGAATACGTTGTAGAAAGAGCAGAAGCCTACAGAGACTACCCCTCCAAAGGTGCTACATGCAGTGTATGTCTGTTTGAAGATAATGAGAATAAAGCGAGAGAAATGCTAAAGGAGGCGATAATAGAACTTTCAAAAAACAGTAAAATAGATTGCGATGGGCTTTGAACTTAGACCTTACCAAAAAGAGGCCGTAGATGCCGGGCTTAAGTTTCTTACAGGAAAATCTAAGAAGCCTGGCATAATAGTGGCCCCATGCGGAGCAGGTAAGAGCCTTCTGATATCCAAGATAGCGCATGAGATAAATAGACCGACGTTAGTATTGCAGCCATCAAAAGAGATTCTGGAACAGAATTATGCGAAAGCCATATCATTTGGAGCTAAACCTACCATATACTCTGCCTCATGTGGCGTAAAGGAATTATCGGCTATGACTTATGCTACACTTAAAAGCATAAAGAAAGACGTAGCAAGGTTGAAAGATATAGGGATAGACACCTTATTGGTGGACGAATGCCACTCGGGGTATTCCCCTGAGGAAGGTTCTGAATTTATGGAGTTTATGAGCGAGTTTCCCGAGGCGAAGGTGCTGGGCTTCACCGCCACGCCCTGCCGCCTCCGGACCTACAGCTCCATGCTGGAAGGAAACTACAGCAAACTTAATATGCTGACGAAAGACGAACATAACTTCTTCAAGAAAATAGTTCATGTAATACAAATACAAGAGCTAACTTCTCAAGGTTTTTGGTGTCCACTTAAGTACGAACGATGGTCGTTTGATGAATCGGCTCTGATGTTAAACAGTACCGGAGCCGAATACACCAACGAATCTATTAAAGAAAGTATTGTACGAAACGGCTTAAACAACTCTATCTACAAGCGCCTTCTTCAACTTATGAACGAGCGTAAAGCCATTTTGGTTTGCATGGATTCTATCGAATCATGTAATAGAATATCAGAGTTCATGAATGCCAGGATGGGAGCCATAACCGGTGTCGTGACATCGCTAACAACCAAAAAGAAAAGAGAGCAAATTATATCCGATTTCAAAGAAGGTAAGTTAAAGGTCGTGTTTAATTATTCAACGCTTGCTACCGGATTTGATTTTCCTGAACTTGATTGCGTGATGTTTGGACGCCCAACATTCTCATATTCAACATATTACCAGGTTCTCGGCAGGTATTATTCCCATATAATTGAGATTGTGTCAAAATGCTGGCACAATCTCTTTTCGTTTACTAAAAAATCAATATAACAAGTTATGAAAAAGAATAGACATAAAAAAGAATCGCTTTTAAACAAGCGGGTATTAGTTAAGTGGATAGATTCCAACCTATCAGAAAGAACATGGGTAGATCTGGAGGATTACGAAACAGATATATCAGAAATAGAGAGCTATGGTATTGTTGTACATGAAAATGAGAGATCTATATCTGTAGCTGGTCATTATGCTGTTGGTAATTCCAATACATTAGAACAAGCTTCTGGTATAATGACCATACCAAAAGCTTGTATTAAAGAACTTATTTTCCTTTCTTTTGGCAACCACTCTTACTTTTTCCACGACGGGAAGAAAGAACATGGGTAGATCGGCTTGTAAAGTGTAAACGCTTGTATTAAAGTTACACAATCTATATTTTTACGTCGTGTAATTTTAATACAAGCGTATTTTATTAGATAATTTAAAAGGTATGATTTCTAAAGACAGGTTATTGTATGGAGTGGTAATCAGACAAGACATTAAAACTTCCTTTATGTCATTAACTGGATTACAAGAGGCATATACAAGAAAAAGAGTAGAGATGGGGTGGAATGATAAGAGAATAGAAAATATTCTTTCGAACAAGGAGAGTGCAGAAAGGATATTTTATATTCTTAAAAAACAGAAATACATAAAAAGTGAAAACTTGAAAGAGTTTATGGATATAGTGGAAAACAACTCTTTGATAAAAGTAATGAAGTGGTATAATGCCTATAAGACTACAGGAAGAGGAACAAACAGGAATGTTATGTGTGATCCCTACATATGGGTATTAGTCGCTATAGAATTAAATCCTATGCTGTATGCAGAAGTTACTGGATGGTTAAATGATAAACTTATTTTGGATAGAATAGAGATAGGGGATAAATACAATACTCTTTCAAGGTCTGTATCAAAATTTGAAGATGTTGATTATATAGAAATGGCTGATAAGTTAAACTGGATTGTATTCAATAAACATAAATATGTTTTAGATAACAGAGCAACTCAAGAGCAGTTGAAAGAACTTGAAACCCTACAGTCTAATCTTGCATTCTGCATAGAGATGGGAACCATCTCTTCTTTCTCTAATTTAATGAACATGATGAGATCTATATATGTAAAGAAATGGGGAGAAGAGGCTGTAACTTCTAAAAACGTAAAATAATATGGGAGTAAAAGAAATAAGAGAACTACTTAGACTCTACAATCTCGAACATAGTGTCGTCCAGAACAAAAACTCTGGGCGGTATTCTATTATTCTCCATAACAACATCATAGGAACGAACGTAGATGGAGAGAAAGGTAGTTGTGTTCAGAACCATTCCGGATGGAAGCAATACGTTCTCTATGGAGCGAAATAGATTCTATGAGGGGTTTGTAGAGGCTTTTGATGACGATAAGGCGATTGAAGCCGTAAGACAGTATTTTGAGAAAAACAGAAATGATAGGGTATAAGACGAAGATGGATTATATTACTATCGAAATGAGGTAAAACAACGATAAAGCAATGGAAAAGATGGATGATAATACTAAAAATATCCTTTATCCAAAAGGATCTATTTTTCGCATATTAAAAGATGATATAATCAGTGCCGAATTTAAAATCGTCAAAGGAGCTATAGCGGAGGCAGTATCAGACATAGAAGTAAATGATAAATATGCTGAGGTTTGTTGCAATGGGGAGACGTTCGTCATAGAAACGGATATTATGGATATTATTCTTACCAAAGACCCCATAGAAAACAAATCGGTGAAAAATGACATCATTGATGATAAACTACGATGGGATTTGCTTCCAATGGAAGAGATTGAGGACATTGTAAAAGTCTATCATGCCGGAGCCAAAAAGTACGATCCTAATACTTGGCAGAACCTTGACAACGGATTTGAACGGTACCGTGCTGCGATGTTTCGACACCTGATGGAATACATGAAAGGGGAAAGAGTGGATTCCGATACAGGATGTTTTCATCTTGCACAATGTGCATGGAACTGCATAGCTATGCTGTGGTATGACAAGCATGGAAAAGGGTTGATACCATTAAATAAGGAGGAAAAGAAATGACAATAGAACAACTAAATTATTTATTAAGAAAAGAGCTTTATGCTATAAAAAACCATAAAGACAATATTGATAGAATCAAAAAAGAATATTTTGATTCCAATTATGGGTTAAAAGAAGGAGATAAGATCCGTATTTTACACGAAGCAGGAGATGAAATGATAGGCTTCTTGAAAAAAGTTGAAGTATGTGAAGACGGAGATCTGTACTTGACAATACAAAAACAAAACGAAAAAGGTGACAGAGGCAGAGGAAAATGGAATATGTATCTATCATCAAAATTAATTAAAATTGAAAAATGTGTATAATACCATGAGAGTGTTAAGTTTATTTGACGGAATGTCATGTGGTCAAATAGCGCTAAAAAGAAATAGGGATCACACCTGAAGTATATTATGCATCAGAAATAGATAAGTTTGCTATTAAACAAACGCAATTAAATTTCCCTAATACGATACAAGTAGGAGATGTAAGGGATTTGAATGTAGAAAATCTTGGACACATAGATCTTATTTTAGCCGGCAGCCCATGTACGGATATGTCCTTTTCTGGAAAAAGAAAAGGGTTGTCTACCGTAGAAGGAATAGAAATCAAATCACTTAATGAGTATCTTGAACTAAAAAAACAAGGATTTGAGTTTGCCGGTCAGTCTTACTTATTCTGGGAGTTTATTCGTATTTTGAATGATGTAAGAAAAACTAATCCTGATGTATTATTTCTTCTTGAGAACGTTAAGATGGGAAAGAAATGGGAGCCGGTATTTGATGATGCTATAGGGTGTAAAGGCAATCATATTAATTCAGCACTTGTTTCCGCTCAAACCAGGAAACGTATTTATTGGACTAATATTCAAGGCGGCATTATCCCTCAACCTAAAGACGAAGGTTTGACTATAAGTGATATAGCGGAATATGAAGTAGATGAAAAATATTACTTATCTGACATTATCTTGTAATTCATATGATAGAAACAATTTTATCATACAGAGAGCATTACATGGCGATTTCAGAATAAGAAGATTAACCCCTACAGAGTGCTCCAGGTTACAGACTGTACCAAATTGGTATAAATGGGAATGCAGCGAAACCCAACAGTACAAGATGTTGGGAAACGGGTGGACTATTAAAGTTATTGAACATATACTTAAAAGAATAAAATAATAATGATTAGAGCAAGATTTTACATTAAAAAATCCGACTGCGGTAACGACTACCGTCCAGTCAAATGGCCTATAAAATACCCGTATTGGTGTAGCGCAGAATCCAGTAATTCATTTGTATTGGTGGCGTATGCTGAAGACGAAGACAGTATAAAAGAACTGTGGCCGGAAGCATACGATATTAATGTCTTAGAAAAAGATACTGAGGTTAAATTCACATTAAGATTTCCTAAGCCGAAATGGTATGAATTGCAAGAAGAGAGATTAGAAGAGTATGATAAATTATATGGTAAATTCGTATGGGTTACAGACATGTGTCTAAAAGATGGGAAAATAAGAAAGGTAAAAGCCAGAATAGAAGATTGTGGTGGTCTTTTATTAGCCGACACTCCTGGTCGTTACACCCCTTATCAGATAGGGGATTGTGCTTTTGAAAGCAAGGAAGAGGCTTTAAAACATGCAGAGGGACAGAGAACGGATTTAATTAAGTCTCTTAAGTTACAAATACACGAACTTGAATCTAAAATTTAAATGCGATGATTAATTACGCGGCAAAAGCCAGGAAAGCTTATTTGATAAACAATTTCGATAAGATTCTTAACAGTCTTAACACGCTTCATTCAACGGTTGAGACCATGACGTTGTTCGTAAACGACCAGGCTTATAATTACATTCTTAAGCTGAAGGGAGTGGTTAAAGGCGGTCCTATGTACAGACATAATGTTAAGCGTTTTTTAAATGAGATGGACAAAGAGATAAAGAGGTACAATGCTTCTATCTACTACATAAACAAAGAACGTAGTGAGGTTATTGCTGACATAACACAGGTTATGGAAGACTGTCTCATGCCATACATAGACGACCTGGCCGGCGCCATCAAGTCTGGCGTGTCGTCGAAGGGTCTGTCGGAGGAGCGGACGGAGGTGGCGGTCTTGGCTCTCGTTATCTCCAGCCTGGCCACTACCTCTGGAAGACTTATCTCTGACGGGTATAAGATTATGAAAGAAATGGGTGGAGGACAAGGTGGTAACCCATTTACGTTTATGAGTATCGATAAAATAAGAAGGTTGTCTGTTTCGCTGTCAGATATTATTACCGGCGGTGAGGTCCCTCTTACGAAAAAGGAAGCGGATAGGGTAGCTTCGGCGATGGATGTCTTTATTGAAAAAATGTCGGATTCGGATATTGTTGATAAGGTAATCAGCATACTCGAAGAGGCAGAATCTAAAAACAAGGAGAAGCGATCGTGAATTATTTGGATGGGTATGTAGAAGAAGTTCTTTCTGAGCCGTACTATGACGATTATGGCTCTGGGGTTTTTAGGTGGTGGGTGAAAGTGTCTTACGTTTGTGAAGGAATAGGAGCTGTCACTACCTTAATGTTTGATACGAGAGAAGAAGCGGAAGCTGTAAAAACAGGTTATAAATTTTGGTAATTATATACCTTTTTTTTCATAACAAAAGAAACCGGTTCTCTATCATCTCTGACTGAGAACCGGTAAGAAAACAATTTCAGAAAAAATTAAACCTACATAATCTTTCAAGTAAGAACAAAAAACGTACAATCTACTCTTTGACAATGCTAAGATAGTATATTGGGGTCATATCAAAACAATGCAAGCCCAATATTCTTCGTCTATTTGTAGCTAACATCATCATCTCCTTCCGAATCAGGAGTGGCGCCGATAAAGAACATCATTGACTTATTGTTCGTCTGCTGCCACCAATTATAGGCGCGTGCCACGTCTTCTGGTGTCTTGATGTTATACCATTGTTTGATAAACGTCTGTTTGGCGAGCTGCCTAAATAACTTAAACTCTCCCTTGTATGTACCAGATGTTACTTTATCAAGTGAATAATTCCTAAGATCGGTAAGATCCTTAAGTTTCCGTCCCATAACAAATGGGTCGTTAATGATATCAACCACGTTAAGCTCCATAATAAATGGCATCTGTGAAGCTATTTCGTTTATGGTTCTGAATCCGACGTAGGATCCGAATTGAGTAAGCCAACTTTCCTCGTTTTCATCATCATCACGCCACCCGGCAAGAAGCATAGATACGGCTTGCATAATAAGGAACGTGCCGGCATAGACACTGAGACGTTTTAGATTGGTTTTCTCTACCTCATTCATATTGTCTTTATTTTCGTTCCAGGCATCTATGATGTTTTTCATACCAGACTCGGAAGCTAAGCTAAATGTTTTGGCTATCATATTCTTTAACGTAATTGACAGTCCCTCCTCTTCTTGCATTGTTTGGAAATTGAAGCCACGCCTTTTCCACAGACGTTGAGCCGCCAGCACCAACCATCCTCGGTGGGCGGTCATGAACCTGGCTATCCAGTTGCGTGATGCGGCAGTCCGATTTTCTTCATTCAAAGATCCGTTACATATCTGTGACAAGCTGCGAACTTGATTTCGAGTTATAGCCATCTGGGTTTCGACTTCCTCGGCAGTAACACCCGATCCAGGTTTTACGACCACCTTCCCATCCACGACGTCTACCATACTCCATAAAGTACGATCTTTTAATGCATTCCATTCTCTTTTTATGGTACTCTGTTCTTTATTACGTTCTTTTTCCATCTTGAAATCCTGGAACGTGTAGAACCGGTCTTTATAGTATCGCACGTTATCCATAGTGGCAATCATAACCTGCGGATCAAGAGGGTAGTTCAGGATTTCCATAAAAGCATACATCGGTGAACGCATTAAGGTCCTGGCCACTCTATTGTATCCGGCACCATACATTCTGTTTCGTATGTTGAAAATACCCATTCTCTCACCTATGACATATAATTTACTTTTTCTATCTATGTCTCCGGTTTCTGCTATACAAGATGGCGCAAGGCGTGAAAACTCAGCCGATGCGTATTTAAGGGAGTCTTTGCTTATATACTGTCCTACGGCAGATTCCATGATGAGGTTGATATGACCTGTTAAGGCGCCGGTAGCTGCCACAAACGGGGACAGCGCCAGGTTCATGACCGACATGAATCTTTCAACGGCCATCATTATCCTGGTAAGGTCTACTGTGTATCCACCGATGTTTACCGTCAGTTTTTTGGTGTTCATCCTAATGCCATAATAATGATCGTTAAAGAAGTCTCTAAACATCTGATATGCTTGAGTCGCTTCAGCTTTCTTACCGCCTTCAAATTGCTTATTCAGCAACATCTGCTCCAGTCCTTGGGCAAGCTCTATAGATTTCTGCTTTTCGTTGTATAACGATGACTGCATCATAAGCATCGAATAAGAGTAGCCAAAATCGTGAGATACATCATCTTGGTTCTCCAACTCATATATGTAGTATTTAGGTATAGACCTAAGTCTGTCTTCCGGATCATATACTTCCCCTTGCCTGGTCTTACCATATAGAGAATCGTCTACTCTGTCCAGGCACAGATCTGATACAAAATTACGAACCGTATTTTTGAAGTTAATACCCAATCCTTCCATACGTTCTATGTCTTGTTTTGATATCTGTGGAATAGCATACAAATTGGGACTCTGCTCTTTGTATAGATCAAGGGATTGTCTTTTTATTTCCTTGAGTTTTTGAATCATATTCCACTGCTCTACGTTTTTAGTAGCAACTTCATTACCGTCAGCATCATACTTGATACCAAAGTCATTGAAATACGATTCATCACGATACAGGCTTTTCTTAGGCATGCGATGACCATACCCATGATCTTTTACATAATCAGGATTACGGCCGCTATTTTCGGCTTCAGATTCAGCCACCCATGCCCTTGCAGGATCGAAAGACAGGTACGATATGTCCATGCCATAATCTTGGGTGGATGTACCGTTTTGTACGTCCTTAACCATCTGCGCCACATCTATCTCACCTCGACCTATTTTGTCGATCATGGCCGCATATCCGGTAGGCGCCATGCGTTTATAGTACGAAAAGACCTGGCTCCTGGCAAATTCATTAACAATAGCATTGGTCTCTTCTATGCCCTCTTCTCTTGTATTATTTAAAAACAAGCTGGCCATCTTAGCATTAACAGCATTCCTGAAATCTCTACCGTCTAATTCTTTGCTTATACCAAGCTTTTCTGACAGGTAGTTGGTTTCAGATACGGTAAACAGATATCGGTTATCAGCAGCCTTAAACAGCTTATCCCTTAAAGCCTGAATCCTTTTTGCTTTCTTCGCCGTAGTATGACGTTGTACGAACTTCCATTCTACTTCCTTGGAGTCAGCAAGAGCATTTAAATAAGACTGATTTACTTCGTTTTCGGCCTTACTGCTTTTAGTAAGGTACTTATCAATATCTTCAAGACCCACCATCTTAGCATAATCTATTAAGATAGCGTAATCGGCTTCAATAGCTTCAGATGCAGCCCTAAAAGCATCTCTTTCAGATGAGGTAAATGTCGCTTCGTTAATCTCTCCGATATCAGCCACATCTCGGTTGTTTCCGATTATTTCCTTGATAATGGCCTTATTTTTTTCTATATCTTTTACAATCGAATCCACGTCAGTCGCATCTCTATCACTTGTCGTAGAACTAATGATATCATGCGCCATTTTAAGATACGAAGCCTTGTTATTTGATTCGGTACGCGCCGACTGTTCCGATTCTACTTCATTCCAAAACCGATCATTGAACGACAGGTGCCCTCCTAGCATAAGTGTCTTCAGCGCAGCTTCTCCTCCCGACTCGCTCTGAATCGTTCTTAATTTTTGCAAAAACGATTCTGATACGGCATTGGTAACATTATTTGATTCCTTTCTCCAAACTTCATTTATAGCTTGTATTTCTTTAGCCATCTTAAGTTGGTCGCCGGTTTTTTCCACTCTCCTGGTTCCTACATATATGTATTCTGAAGCTGCTTCCTTACGTTGTTTACGAAGCAGTCCTTCTTCTTCGTAATTGCTGCTTTTAAAATAGGCAACCTCATCAAAATTACCACCGCTATCAATAAAAGGCTGCCTCAATATCCGTTTTTGCCTGGATAGAGCATTAAGGTATTCTTTGGTTGTTTGAGAAACCGGATGCCCTAATTCTTCTTCAGCCTTTTTGTATATGGATTCCATTCTTGTGGCATAACTTTCGCTAAATTCCAGTTCCGAATTTTCAGCATCCCACTTTTCCATCTGCTCTGTATAGATCTTTTCCTGCTCGATGGTAAAAATATCGGTATTAACTCTATCAGACGATGGTTTGAATTTAGCGTTTTCAGTAACCGTATTTCCATCCTTGTCAACTACTTCTCTTTTAAATACGTAATTACGGTTATTGTCAACCACATCACCAATTTCTTCTTCTGATATCTCTATGTTCATGGCAGTCGCAAACGCTCGCATCTGCGCCAGCTTCTTATTACGATCGTATTTAGCCATATCAAGAGCACTACGAAGGTAATTAGAAGTTTTGCCATCTACTTTCTGAAGCAGTTTTTCAAATTCAGATTTGTTAAAACCATGCTTTTTCGCATATGCCAGGAAATCGGATATGGCGGGCTGGGCATTCACCATCGCATTGTAATTGTCTTTGGCAATCATAGCTCCAAGAGCGTTATTGAACGGACTGGAAGAATGCTCTAATATACCAAACCACCTACTTATCCAAGAAACATCGTGTTGAACCTTGTCGAAAAATTCTTTTACTCTCTTACCTTATCTGCCGGCACATGAAGTTCGTTCATTAACTTATCAAGCAACGTGCTTTCATCAAGGTCTTGTACTGATTTAATATCAGACTGAATACCATTGATGTCGGCAATGACGGTATTGATCCTATTTGTATAATCCTGCTTTTCACGTTCATCAAATTCGGTACTTCTGTTACGGATATATCCTCGAAGATCGTTCATGATCGGAAGAACCTGATTGTTGATAATATCTACGTTCTTTCGATCATTGGTATTGAAATGAAGCTTGCCGTCTTTGGTATCACCATGAAGGATGGTGTTCACCACATTGCTTAAGTATCTGACCTGAGCTTCGGCTGTAGAGATCATGCTGTTCATGGCAGCCGCCATCTCATTCTTGTCTATTTCGGTCTCTACCTTATTTATCTTATCTTCTATGGTCTTAAGCTGCGCAAGGGTCATAGACGTAGTTACAGCCCTATCAGAGCTTATCTGACGTAAGTCTCTTAATGTTTTTCTTAGCGATCTGATCTTAGACTCAAGAAACTTGTTCTTGTTCATAGAAGAAAGGGAGTATAATGTAAAGTCATTATCCTTTAACAGAGAAGTGTCAAATCCTTTATCTATGTCAGTAATGGCAAGATCACGAATGTTTTTAATAACGTTATTCAAATCTTGTCTTTGGGTTGATAAAGCTGATTTAAGCCAGCTTACTATTCCAGAGAAAAGCCGCCGGACGCGCCCCAGGAAGGAGGTGGGCTCTACCGGCGCCTGTGCTGTGCCGGTCTGCATCTCCCTGGCGAGGATCTTTCCAAGAATTTCTCTCCTAACAGCATTATCAAGCTCAGCTCCTTCATACGCTTTACCGTATGTATTATAATACTGACCTGCATACTGGTTCCACTCTTCCGTACCTTCTACATCTTGCAGAACAGCCTCAATAGCATTCTGATCTCTGTATGCCTCTACAAGGAAGTGGGCTGTTTCTTCTACTAAATCAGATAAAGTAGCATCTTCACCAACTGCTATTACGTTATTGGCAATATCCGCCAATGCCTTAGCAGAAGGTTCATGCCCGTATTTGGTTTGGTACTTCTCTATATAATCGGTCATACCTATGACACTAACGCCAAGAGTTTTCAGTATCTCGACAATAGAATTTCGTTGATCACGTTCCTGCCTGCTATAATCTGATACGATCTTAGCTTTAGTATCAGCGTAAAGATCGTTGTCTTCTAATATGAATGAAACTACAAGCGCATCAAAATGATCGTACTTGGCGTCCAATTCATTGTATCTTCCCGACTTAAGATCGTTCTTTATCTGCTCTTTGCTAACCCTTTCCGTTCCTCCGGTGGCGAGTCTCATAGTTACCTTACTATTATCCAACGAGCTTATGGTTATCATACCTTGGTCGTTCATGGAAACATCGGAACCAAAATGATTACGGAGCTCGGTGTATGATAAGGCTGAATTGAAAAGTCTAATTTGTCCTGTATGACCTTCTCCTGTAAGATAATAGCTTCTTGTTTCAGAATCGAATATCTTAGATCCGGACAAAAGACCTTTCTTTATAAGGTAGTTAATTATACCACCTTTTGTTGATAAAGAAGTAGAAGCGGAAGCGGTCATGACCGGTATAAAAGATTTGAGATTATTAAGAACATACTTTCCAGCTTTGTAAGTAATGTCTGCCACGCCATCCACGGCAGATTCCTGAACGGTGCCTGATAAGAACCCTATTCTGATATCATTCCCGCCAGAGCGAAGAGCTTCTCCGTAATCTTCAAATAATTGACTACGATCGTTCATGAAAAACAAACGAGGCTCTCCGGTCTGATACGTTACACCCACAGGATTAGAATCTGTTTCTGGTAACTCCTCTGGGCTAAATATCTTAAGACCGTCTTTTTATAACCATATAATTAACACCCTTATCCTGTACCACAGATACGGGAGTGAAGTCCGAAGATATAGCATCTTGTAAATACTGCCCGGCGTCTATTCCTGGTTCTTCCGGTACGGAAATACTTGACGGGACCATAGCATCTACCAACATAATATTATCACCCAGATCTTGGCTGTAAAATCCAAAGCCCGATTCTCGGATTTCATAAGGTGCATCTGATTTTGACACAAGAACAGGGTTACTCATCTTAGAAGCCTTATCCAGCACCCTTTCTCTGTAGGCTTCTGGGATAAGATCGATGTTGGATTTTACCTTATTATAAGCCTGTTTGTTGATAGGCACTCTCTTTCTCCAGTCGCCAAAAGCCTTTAAGAACTTGTTGGAAAATACGGTTTTAAAAACAGTAGTAGCCCGTTCCCTGTTCTCCATAAGAGGAATAGATGCTATCTTATCAAACAACATAGACCTGTCCCCTGATCTGGTAGAGACAGAAACAACTTTCTTTTTATTATCTCTTTTAATAATACACGTTGATACCATGATAAAACATTTTTGTTATGAGACAAAGGTAGTTAAAAATCAAGCATATCATAAAAAATAAAGCCATCTAACTTCTCAGTCTGATGGCTTAAAAATGATATGAAAAAAAAATTATAATCTGACGAAAAATCGTCAAGTTCAGCTTATATGTAATGCATGTACCCATCTCGGTGTATAAACCTTCCCGATTCAAAGCGCTCAATATCTTCAGGGCAAATAGGGCCCGAATCCTCTCTCCTGGCTTCAAACCAAAGCCCCGGCTTACGAAGTCGGCAAGTTATGATATAATTGAAGCAATTGTGCGTAAAATGGAAAACAGATCCTACAGGGAAATACCTATCAGCTTGAAATACGATTCTTTTTCGTTTAGTATCAAACGTGATATCTCCTACTATCTTAGCCACGTAATAGCTTCTGCCATTTAACGTTTCATCTGTTTGTGGTATCCAATAATAACCTCTTGCCATGCCACAAATATATAAAAAAAGTCGGACAAGACACATGTCCGACTTTATATTACTTTTGATTCATTTTCAAACCGCTTTATAAGAGAAGCAATATCATCACCACAAACAAACATCATTCGACGTTCTTCTTTTGGTTTATGAGACACTGGGATGGTTTTGTTTATCTTAATCTGATTCGCCAGACCTCTGCCTAAACGAATATCAACTTTTTTACCTTTCATGAATTATTTGTTTAAACAGACCAATTCCATCTATTATAATATGACCGCTTTGCATACGACCATTATTAGGATTATGTAGAAAATTGAAACCACTTTCTTTTTCCTGTCTTTCAAAAGAACTGATATCCTTTCCTCTACGGGCTCTTTCAAAAGCTTTCTTGAACAACTTGCCTCTAAAGGTCTTGACGAGGATCTTGGTAGCGTTATTGCCGGCTTTTACCATTGCTTTCCTTGCCTGGTCCTCCGAGACAAAACTGCTTCGGAAAATATACGATGCTGCTACTTGTATATCTTGTTTAGTAATCATATGATAAGCATTTCTTTCAAGATACTATTGTGTATAGTATATATCATTTTCATCTCATCTCTATCATATACGTCAAAAAAAGGATTCACTTAAGTCCTTTGAATCTGCGCTCAATTGAATTATGCAATTACCAGTATAAACCTTAAGCTTGCAATTATCGGAATATATATCATGCATAGTTTCAAATGTCTCAATTAAATTTTCAACAAGGGCTCTGTTAAATGAAAAAGGTTCTTTACCATTACCTTTAAATGTGATATGATCTAAATTAATGTTGTCAAATACATACTCTAACTGATTTCCGTCCATCATATTATAAGTGATTGACTTTTTGATTATAAATCCCATATTATTTTGTTTTTTAGTTGTTAATATAAATCTTCTGAATACAATTGTTCCCTAATGGCATTCCTATCTACCACCATCTCCTGATTATTATTTTTAACAAGTTCAGACGCATCCTCTCTTGTTAAAAACCGGTTCTTGCTTGTCAAAAACCCTTGAACACTGCGGTTTTTATGAGCTATTCCGTATGCCGCAAGTTGAGATAGTATAGAGGGGTGTCTCAATCCACAGAACACAGTTCCGGATGGTATATTGGTGGGCTGATAGAGACGTTTCTTGTCGTCCTGCACCCATATAGCCGCGCATACAACAATTTCCTTATCACACATGATTTACATATTTAAAATACCGTTTTTACCAATATGCTTCTTTTCTTCTTCAGTAGGCCATTCTTTCTTGAACTTACCATGCCACGTTCCAGGAACTACCACCACTTCGCCTCCCTTACTATATTCAATAGCGGCACATTCAGAACAAAGAGGCTTGCCTTCATATCCCTTTAGCGACTTATCGTAAATACGATTCTTACAAGGTCTCATAAGAGCCCAGTAATATGATGTGGCTGTATTATCTATACAGCCACATTTTGAACACACAAACAAACTCATTTCGTAATCTCCCAATCATTTGACGATATATCTTCTATACTTGGGTTCCACGATGTCAGCCTCCGTGTTTCTTCATTTATAATTATGATCAATGACTTTTCCACATGAATTGAGCTAACACCACTTCTTCTAAAAGCATCAAGATGTTCATTTTTCCATCCACGTCTTTTGATCATATTACCATCTTTCAGAAATTTAAAAGCTTCTTCAAATGTTAAACCTGACTTCTTTTGATTAAGATACTGTTCAAGTCTGTCGGCGGCTTCATTTGGTGTATGGCCATCATATTCGAAAGAGGTTTCTCTCTCTGGAACATCAAACAAATCCCAGTACTTGCTTTCATAGTGATTAGACACCTGACCAGTGGGTAACATTGCCATCACAATAAACCAATCATCAGAACCGAAGCATTTTTCTCCGTCGCTGTGCCTTCTTGATTTGCAAACTTCAACCTGTCCGTTTCTGGCTAATAGATTAAAGAAGGCGGCGTTGTACAACATACGGTACCGATACAATTCATTGAAAGTATGGTATCCGTCAGAAACTTCTCCCATGTCTACAGGCTTCTTGTTTTGAATACTACCCAAAATATTCTCTACATAGAGCTGTATTTTATACAGACCCATTTCGGTGTGGCCGTATTTGTTCAAGATCTTATTGACATCGTATTGTATATTAAAATCTTTTTCAAATTCTACTTCAGGATGATTCGGATAGCAGTAGTCCACTGATGCTTCTAACACTGACTTTACGTGTTCTATTATCCTCGCAACATCATCATGTTTAAAAAAATGCTTAAATCTTTCAACGAATTTAATATCTTCGTTGATTGCTGATTCGAACTCTTCTTTTGTCATCACTCTAACTACATCTTTAAAATCTTTTAATTCCATGATTTGTTTTAAATTAGTTGTTATACTTTCTTTATCCTACAATACAAACCCCATAAGAACTCGGCAGAAAAACCATTCCATGCATTATTCTGCCAAATATCTACTTTGTTAATAAACCAAGACCATGTAGGACCATCATATGAAGAATCAGATGATGATCCCAATCCGATTTTCTCCATTTCATTCGCCACATCAGAATAAGGATCTAAAATGACTCCCCTAATCATGTTAATAATATCATCCTTATCTAACGTAAATTGAAACTGCTCCTTGTTAGTAGGCGGATCTTGATTCAATTTACCAGTCGCAAGCCATTCTCCATCATGATACAATTCGGCAAGTTTCTTTACCTTATTTTTAAGAAAAGAATACTCTTGTATGACTTCCATAAAATTAGCTTCGTTAGCTTTACCCTCTATGAAGATAACGGTTTTGCTTCCAGGTCTATGATCGTCTAAGCTTGCCGGGATTCCCAATATCGTCCATCCTTTAAACTCAGCTATCTTAAAACGCATAACGTCAAACACCTTATAGAAATCATCACAATCTACAGATTCTATTACCTTAATATCCTCTTCTGTGAATCTACCTCGTATTGGAATAACGTGATGACCAGGGCAGCCATCGGTTCCGAAATATGCGATTCTAACCACGATATCTACAATATTTTAATTTATTTTGCTAAAATATTCATATAACACGGCACATCTACTACGTCTCTTCTACGGATACGCTTATCGAAATAGGAAACCATATAAGTATTTTTACCTTCGTGATCAGGTCTGGGATCGAAACATTCAAAAACGAATCTTGTTACACCTTCCAAATGACCGAGCATGAAAACAAATTCGCCACCGTATCTTTTATTAGCTAATTCTTCTACAGTCATAACCTATCCCCTCCCAATCCTGAATTGATGCTAACGTACTTGACACGAACTTCATTTCCACGTCCAAGCTGACCCCAGCCGGGCGATGGCGTTCCCTTAGCCGGAGCAGGGACAGCCCTAAGCCGAGACCAGTCCTGCTTTTGCCTCATGGCTTCAGCCTCTTTGTAATACCGGTTACACAGTTCTTGATCTTCGTAACCAACATAATCTTCCTTATTTTCCATATAGAATACTTTTTCAACAAAAGTACGACATTTATGAATTAATTAGATTTAAAATAAAACAATATGAATTAAAATAAAAACCCGATACGTTAAAATCGCATCGGGCCCGGTATTGAAAAAAATAGGTTCAGATCTTGGGTAAAGATTCGAGCCAATTTTTAACATCTTTATATTTAGGGTCTTTGTCTATTCTATCTTTCAGTTCATGCAATGCTGAGTCCATAACCGTATTCGGTACGCCAATCAACTCTCCTATTAAATACAAGGGGGTTTTATTCGATTTAGATTCGTGTGCTATATTCATGTCCAAAAAAAAGTTATGTGAAACAAACCGGCCACGGGTATTCTATTGCCCGCCGACCGGTATAATATTTTTATTCCTTTTTTTTCCAAACGGGAAAAACGGGAATGCGGGAATCATATTTTTTACTATGGCTCCCGCACCACCGGAAGGACCTGGGTCTGGATCTCAGGTCAGATCCTTCCAGTTTATTTTTTCGCCGAGGTAATCTTGCACGGCAAGCCATCTTATAAAGGCTACTCCTTCGGGAGCATCCGGATCATCCAAATACATTAACGTAGCTTTCACCAACTCGTTCTCACATTTGAAGACCTTCGGAAAACCATCCGAATAGTACATTGCAAAGACATATTGGACATCGCCCCATGTCGCTTTATCCGGCTTCTTCGCTCCGCACTTTTCAAAAATATCTTTTATTTCCGGCTGCTTCCAGATCCTCTTGGATCCATCGACGTTGACCATCTTCTTTACCGCCTCATCAGCAAGAGCATTAGAAAAATGGTAGCCGTAAGTATCTACATATTTCTGATAAGCTGGATCCTCTGCGTCTGCTCCTCAATAAGAACGACCTCTGCCACGTCCGCGACCTCTACGCATCTGAGGTCCGTCACCGTAGTATCTGTCGTCTCCATAGTAATCGGTCGGGTAGGATTCGTAACCCATCCTCCGGTATTCCCGGTCCTCCATTTCATGACGACGTTCGCGCTCTTCGAGCCTTCTTTCCCTTTCTTCCAGCTCGTTTTCGCGTTCTTCCATTTCTTTCATCTTCTCATGCATACCGTAATGGTCGTAAATACCACCACCGTACCCCATGTACGTCCCATCAGAACGCCGGCTTCTGCCTCTGCCTCCACCTCGTCTGTCTTCTATCTCGTCATATCCAGGATATTCTCTGTGTCCTGAATTTAAATCATATACTATCATATTATACTTATTTCAAACGTTCTACAATTAACTTCTTTAAATCTTCGAATGAATCAGTAAGGTCATTCACCTTATTTTCTATACCAGCTATTTTACGATCCTGCTCTCTCGTTTGTTTGAATGCCGGATTGATGTCTTCTAATATAGATTCACAAGCCTCTATCTTGGCACGATGGGCATCTACGCTGTTTATTATGTCTTGACTGGTGTTTTTTATAGCATTCAGTTCGTTCATAATCGGATCTATGCTGGTAGATAATGTTATGCCCATAGCCTTAGCCACATTCTGGGATTCCGGGACCGTATAGGTCTTGGTTTCGCCAGTGAGCTCTACCGTCAGATCCACCACGCGGGTCTGCATCGCCTGATACTGACCTGGCTGAGGAGGAAGATACCTGGGTTCGGATACGGCTACTACCTTTCCCAATTCGTATTTAGGTACTGTATTAGTATCAAGGGTATGTACCTGAAACCCTTTCTTCAAATCTGAAAACATGATCAAAATATTAGTTAGGTGAAAATAGGGTGATGATCTTCATCACCCTACTGAAATCATTTACCTGCTTTAACTTCAGACGCCTGGGCTGCCGCTACTGGAACACAGCAATCCATTAATCTTAACACGCCACGAACTTTATTGAAGTACAGAAGGCGTTCTGTGCCATTTACCATAGCAGCACCCGTTACAGCTACGTTAATAGGGTTCACGACATTCACTCCCGTAACCGAGCAACAGGTGTCGGCTCCTACTGTTGAAACTGTGCTGTTTGCCGGGACCGCAATCTGTACCGGTAGAGCACTTCCGGCTGTGGGGACTACTTGCCTTATCTTAAGAAGGATAAGACCCTCACACGGAAGGGCGATCCAAGCCCGTGGGTTAATACCGAAGATTGTATTTGTCGTACTGACAATAACATTCTTCGTAACCATCTCATACAACGATCCTATTTTAGAAACACAAGCCATATTAGCCTCCTTTCTTAATAAAATCAGACAGCAGCGTTGTTATTGCAACATCCGTTATTACAGCAACCTCCTCCGAATACCTGTCCCCAAGTATAAGCCTGGTAAGGAGAGCAAGAGGGGTAGGCCGGGACGGCCGTCGGGCGTAATTGACCAACGATATTCTGGGTTTGTTGCTGAGATAATGCCGAAGCTGTCAAAGCCGCTTTTTCTTCACGAAGTTGAGCAATAGTGTTCTGCATCTCCCTCATTTCCAACTGACAGAATTTGTCGTTGATCATAACGGTTTGGGCGTCAAGTTTCGCAGACAAGATATTGAATTGGCTTGTAGCTTGCTCACGATTGTTAGCCAGACCTTGGTTGAGACCGTTCTGCAAGACATTGGTTTGTTCCAACGTGCGAAGCTGGTTATCAAAACCTTGCTGAGTAATCATTCCCTGAGTCTGGCAAGTGCTTTGATTGATCAACGAACTCAGATTGCAGCAGCAAGAGCTGATTTGATTTCCTATTTCACAACCTTGTTGTTGAACTGCGTTGATAACAGCCTGAGAAGTCATACCTACCTGACCAGCTACTTTATCAATGGCACCCTGTACGTTGCAGATAGCGTTTTGAAGTTGAGTAGTAGAACAGTTCAAAGCAGAAGCAATCTGATCTATGGCGCTACGATTACCTTGAATTGCCTGCATCAAAAGTTCACGACCGTAATCGTTATTCAACTGAGCCGGCAAACCATTGGCACAACAATCACCGCCATTCCAAAACCGTTACCGAAGCCGCGTCCACCCCACAGCCAGAACAAAACAATTATCCAGAGCCACCAACCGTTAGCCCCACCGAAACCGTCCTGGTTGTTACGACCGTTCATCAAAGCCGCCACCAGATTCGGATCCATTTTATTACCACCTATCAAATTAGCAAACATGCCGGGAATCATTGAAAGAAGACCGTTAGTGGCTGCACCACCACCGTTAGCCCCGGCTCCATCTAAAAGGACGATTTTATCACCACCCATAATTTTATAGTATTTAATTGTTAAACATACGTGCATGAAGCACGTAACAAAGATCATGATTGCAGGGTGGAATATGGGTGTGTTTATTTCCTATAGAAGAGAAGTATTTTCAGAAAAATAAGAAGAGATGAGTAAATATCACCATAGACTCATCTCTTAATCACTTTTTATTGTAATAAAATTCAAGCCATGTCACACAACTTGAATTTATATTTATCAATTATATCATTCAAATCGCAATCTGATAAGTTGAACCATTCTCTGTATATCCCTTTGATATCAAATCTTGCATGAAGCTCGCTCTCTATATCTTTATCCACATAAGCTATTAATGTTAAGTTATCTTCTACAATAGACAACCCAGATAGCCTTCTTTTTACATCAGAGTGAAATAGTGAATAAATACCACGGGCATTTTTTCGAACTCATCCAGCGTCATTACAAAGTATACACAGACAGGCGGCAGTTTTAAGAACATATGCTGCAAGAAAGGTAAGTGGAACTGCAACAAGCCACATAAAGATGGCATCTACGATCATTCCAAATCTGGCATCACCACCACCCCTGAAGCAGCCGCATATGAGACAGGTATTGATCCTTCGCCCACAAAGCGCCAGGTTGTCATAA